>Ga0180219_1000072_pt1 | contig 137854 bp, 128 predicted proteins | sample eDN3rd30CBELigMG_FD_151338 | JGI IMG/M metagenome (GOLD analysis project Ga0180219, IMG submission 151338) | Enriched Miracle-Growth compost microbial communities from Emeryville, California, USA - eDNA 3rd pass 30_C BE-Lig MG (version 2)... ...
GCATCGTCTCGTTCGCGTAGTCGTTCGCATCGTTCACAATGCCGCTCGCCTTGTCCTTTTTCACGCACTGCCGTTCTATCACCCAATCCAGCGCGCTCTTGCCGTTCACCACGTAGTCGTAAGCTTCCAAGGGAATGTTCGTCATCGTGATGTTGGAATTGTAGATGACCGTCGTTTTGTCCAGATTTGGCCGCTTGCCCGCAAACTTCATCTGCTCAACGCGATAGAACGCTACTGGATCAGCAACATTAGCAAGCCGTAGATCGCCTTCCTTGTATGTCACTGGATATGGTTCAACAGTTTCGTAATTTACGTGCAGATCGCCAAGCTTGCGCCCAGCCTCCACGAATGCCCAGAAATCCGCTTCCTGCTTAACCGTAGGAATGCGTGGAAGCTGCTTACTCAGATTATCCGCAAAGCGCGCACGATATTCCTCGCTGTGCAGCAGCCCATAGACATAATAGAAGATGTCTTCCTTCGTGATTTCCGCATTGGGATAAGCAGCTTCAAAGCGCCGCAAGGCAAAGTCCGTAATTCCATCCTTTCCAATCAAGCCGTCAGTGCGCTGCACGCCCGCAAACAGATCTTGATGCAGTTCTGTATCTTTAACGAAAAGCTTTTGCGGGAAACATTGTCCCGTGTCTAACGTATGGAGATCAGGCAAGCAGTTCGTTAGGATTGCGCTAAACCCGCTGCGTGCTCCAACGCCGCTTAGGAAAATTGCTCGATTTTCAGCTTCGTCATTCGGTAAAATTGTGGGCATAATGCCAGCGCGTTGCACAAAGTGCAGATCGCAATAAACGTGCTGCTTTGAAAATGGACGGTAAAGTGATTTTCTAATATATGCGGGGTTAAATTCCGCTATCGCTCCTCGCTCAGCTTTTGCAATTAATCCTGCGTGCCAATTTACTCTGGTTTCATCCTCTATGATTTTTTGAGTGATTTGGCACTTAACGCCACCTTCGCGAGCGTGCTGAATTGGTTCGTTGTAAGCCTGCACCATCAACCGCGCCCGCTCAGCCAAATCTCGCGCAGATGCACCATACATAATTTTGTCCGCAGCCGTCTTGATGCCGTTTGAGTAATCCGCGAACACGACTTCTGTAGCTGCTTTGTCCTTAGAAGCTATCGCTGGAAATGCCTCAAAAGATGCATCTCGCAACCCAATCCAGTCATTATGTTCATCTGGCGTGATGCGCTGCATTGCACTGCCATTGATGCCAAATATGGTCTTCGACAACGACAATTTTGCGAGCTTTGTTTCACGTCTTAACCCGTTGCCAATGTCGTGATAGCGGATCTCGCAGTTACCTCGCTTAGATGATTTGACGAAGAACGTGATCGCAGTTCCTGTCATACTGCCTTGTGCAAAGACATTTTCGCCTTCCTGCGCAGCCCCTTTGCTCAGCATATTTTTGCGAATATCGCCGCGAAGATTGACTACGTAAACGCTAGAAAATTCTTCGCTAATGCACTTTCTCATTCCACTAGCAAACGCCTTCTCAATCCAACCGCTGTTCGTAACGAACCCTATGACGCCACTGTTTCCCACCTTGTCGCTCGCCCAACGAATTGCTTGGATATAGCTATCGTAAAGTGCGCCTTTGAGTGTGGAATTTGCGTTCTTTGCGTAGGTCTCAGAAACGCGCTCGTTAAGATGTGGATATTCAACACCTGTGTTCGCAACATTGTATGGTGGATTGCCTACGATTACGCGAATGTCCAACGCCTTCTGTCGCGTGCGTCGTGCGCTGTTGTCCTGCATCAGCGCCGCCACCATATCCTCGCTCTCATACATCTTGAACGTGTCTGTCAGGCAGATGCCTTCAAACGGTTCGTATGGATTGCCAGAAAGCGTGTGATAGACCGCTTCAATGTTAATCGCCGCAATGTAGTAGGCCAGCAGCACGATTTCGTTAGCGTGTATCTCCTGCCTGTATTTCCGCTCAAGCTCGTCCGCTGAAATCAATCCGCTTTGCATTAGCCGCGTGATGAACGTGCCTGTGCCCGTAAATGGGTCCAGAATATGCACGCCCTCGCTGCCCAGCGTCTGCCCAAACTCCTGCTGCAATATGTCGTTTACGGAATGAATGATGAAATCCACCACCTCAACAGGTGTGTAAACGATGCCCAGCTTTTCCGTGAGTTTTGGGAACGCCGTCTTGAAGAATTTATCGTAGAGTTCCACGATAATCTTCTGCTTGCCTTCTGCGTTGTCAATGCCGCTCGCTCGCCGCTTCACGCTATCGTAAAAGCTTTCAAGCGACGCCGCTTCTTTCTGAATATTTTGGGGTTCCAACACAGCAAGCACGTTCTGCATTGCTTGTGAAACTGGATTATGCGCTGCAAAATCATAGCCCTCAAACAGCGCGTCAAAGACTGGTTTCGTGACAAGATGCTGTGCCAGCATCTCAATCGCCTCGTCCCTCGTAACGCTACCGTTCAGGTCGTCGCGAATTTCAGCAAGGAATTCCTCAAAAACAGCACGCTCATTGTCGCCCGTTTCCAGCGCTGCGTTGATGCGTGCGATATGCGCTTTCGCAATATCGCCAATGTCCTTTGCCCACGTCTCCCAATATGTTCGCGAGCCGCATTTCTGCACGATTTTTGCGCGTATAGCCGCTGGAAACTCATCAAGGATGAAGTTTAGCTGCTCCTCTGGTCGCGTCTTTGCGTCACGTTCGCGTTCTTCGCCTTCGCCACCGTGCCCAATGCCAATACCTTTATTTTCGCCATTGCGCTGTGCTGGAAGATTTTCCGCAACGGCAATAACCTCAATCCTGCCGCCTGCATCGTTGCTCAGTTCCAGCTTGTTGATCGTTGCATCAAAACGATCATCGTGCGCCCTAAGCGCGTTCAGGATTTGCCAGACGACCTTGTAGCGCTCGTTCTCGTTCAGCGCTTCTTCTGGCGTTTTGTCCGCTGGGATAACCACAGGAAGAATGACGTAGCCAAGCTTTTTGCCTGCTGCCCGTCGCATCACACGACCAACGCTCTGCACCACGTCAATCTGTGATTTTCGCGGATGCAGAAACATAATCGCATCAAGCGCTGGGACGTCCACGCCTTCACTCAAGCAGCGTGCGTTACTCAGGATTTTGCAATGATGATCGTCAACATCATCGCTCAGCCAGTGCAGCAGTTCGCCGCGTGTTTTCGCGTTGAACGTGCCGTCCACGTGCTGCACATCGCAGCTAACCGCATTATCTCTGTCAGCGTCGTTCGCGCTGGCCTCGTTGAATTCGTCCACGACCGCGCCAAACTCACGGGCAATCAGTTTGCTGGAACGAATGTCCTTACAAAACGCAATCGCGCGCCGCATCGCCTGACTGTCAGCGCCAAAGCCGTCATTGTCGCCCTGTTTCAGCAGCGCCTTGTAACAGCCCACAATCTTTGTTGCGTCGTCAAGCTGTAACTCGTTTCCTGCATCTGCAAGCCTGCTCTGCACGTTCTTGCTGACGATCGCTTCGTCCATTGCCAGAACGATGACCTTGTAATCCGTCAGCAGCCCATTCTCTACAGCCCAGCTAAAGCCACGTGTGAAGAATGTAGGCCCGTAAATTGCCTCGTCGTCCATATCGCAAAGCGTCACGGCCGCATCAGCCGCCTTTGCCCTGGCACTGTCGCCAAAAATCCTTGGCGTCGCAGTCATATAGAGACGCTTTGCGCCCTGAACATATTGATTATCGTGGATTCTGACGAAGTTGCTTGCTTCCTCGCCGTCTATCGTCGCGCCCGTCGTCCTGTGTGCCTCGTCGCAGATGATAAGGTCAAACTCAGGCAAGCCGTGCTGATGCGCCGCCGTAAGCACTGGAATGCTCTGATATGTGCTGAACACGACCGTCAGACGATCTTCGTCAACGCTGCCCGCCTTCTGCGCCAGTTTCGCTGGTTGCGTCGTTGCTGGAAATTCCAGCTCGTGGACCTCAATCTCCGCTACATCGTCCGCGTCTCTGCGCCGCTTGCCCACCTGTGCATCACTACACACCGCAAACGACCGCAATTGCGTGTCCGTGTCCTTCGTCCACTCGCGCACTGTCTGCGCGATCAAAGCCAATGACGGAACCACGAACAGCACGCGCTTGCCCTTGCCAGCGTAATGCTCTGCAATCTTGAGTGCCGTAAACGTTTTGCCCGTGCCGCAAGCCATCAGCAGCTTGCCGCGATCATAGTCCGCAAATCCGCGCTCTACAGCTTCCAGCGCCTGCTTTTGGTGATCCAGTAGCGCCTTCTTGACCTGCAATTTGACCTGCGCCGTCGCCTCAAACGCGCTCCAGTCAATCGCGCTTTCGCGTAGTGCGTCCAAACCAACGCGCACCACTGGAATGTGCTGATCGCGTATCGTGTCCTCTGCGTTTCCGCTCCAGTTGACCTCTGTTGTGTCAATGAACACCCGCCGCAAAAATGGGGGTTTCGCAGACGCAGAGAGAAAGCTGTCTATGTCCTTCTTCTGTATCGCGTGTTTTGGGGAATAGAATTTGCACTGGATAGCAGCAAAGCCGTCCTCGTCGCGCAGCTTCGCTACCAGATCAATGCCCGTGTCGCGTCCATCTGTGCCCTGCGCTTTTGCCCAATCTGCAAAGTGCCAGACTTCGCTGAACTGCTGTTTTTGCACGGGGTCATTGCGTAGATACGCAACTGCCAGCCGTTCAAAATACGTTCCCTTTTCTCGTTCTGTGACTGCCGCATCGCGATACGAAGCCAACAGACGATCAAGTGCTGACATAAATGCTGCTCATCCTGTAAGATTTTGGTGAGCAGCGTAGATGCAAAAATCGTTGCAGGCCAGCGTGAAAATTGGCCTGCGTTTTCGTAAGCCTAAAGCTTCGTGACGATCAGCGCCGCCAGCATATCACCTCTGGCAATAAGCTTGCCTGTTTGATCTCTCGTTTCGTTCGTCACGGTATCATACCAGCCCACCTGTGCGCCCGTATGAATGTGCCCCAAAACTCTTCTGCCTGATTGAATTCGCCAGCCAAGCAGCTTTCCCATTCTGTCTCTATATTCCTGCCTCACGTCCAATCTCCATCGTTGCCGCCATTCGTCGAATGCACGACGCGCAGACAGTCAATCAGAAGCCGTAATGCGTTCTGGTTCTCCATTTTTCTGATCGACAGAACGAACGACGAAAATAGGTCGTCGCTTAGTGCTAAAGATTGGAAAGAAAGCATTATGGCCGTGAATTGGAAGACCGCTATCAAGCCTGCTGCTCAAAGTGTGGAATTCAAGTCCGCTGCTGTGCAGATGAAGCCCACTGAACGCATCGCAAACGGAATGGACGTTGCGCTTGCCGCTTTCAAAAATGGTGAAAGCACGAAGAAGCGTCCTGCCATCGTTCAGAAAGGCAGCGAAGTTCGTTTCTGCGTTCGCTATGGCAATCGCGCCCTCACACTCGTTGGCAAAGATACGCAGTTCGTCGTTCCCGCTGACCAGTTTGAAAGCGTGTATGCCGCTATCAGGGAAGCCGTGTTGAATGGAGAGTTCGACGCGCAGATTGCTGAACTGGCCGCTAACGCGAAGAAGCGTGGTCAAGCTATGGCCGCTTCGCGTAAAGCGAAAGCCGCTGCCAAGCAGTGATACCCGCTGCCAGCTTGCACGAAAAATGCCCATCTAAGATGATGGGCATTTTTTTGAGCGTCAGACAGCGCCAGAAAAGCCGCCGTGCTGCCTGACTACCCCAAAGCGTGCTACCAGCGCTCAGACAGCACGACAGCGCATTTTAGCGCCTGCTAGATATGCTGCCCGCCGCAAACTTCCCCCTTTTCATCAAACATCAACACCGCAATGTCATCTGCCCACACGTAAAAAGTTCCATCAGCAGATATTCTCATTGCGCGTACAACCCGTTTTAGCGCAGCATTCGTTTCCATCCGCGCCCTCGCTCTCGTGTCGCTGTCGTCGTCGTTAAGATTATCTCGTAACGTGCGCAGCAATTCTACATCGTCTCGCGAACTGGGTTTTGCATTTTCCTTGTCGTGCTGTTTTGATAGCCTAACCCGCTTAGCCTCAAGAGCATCCACCTCGTTTTCAAGCTCGCTAGCACGTTTAGCTAACGCTTTTGATGGGTTGTCCAAGATCGAATTTACGATGTTTTCGACCTGCTTTCTAATGATCGAAATTTTTCGTTCCATCTCAGCAATTTCGCTTTTCAGCAGCGCGGCTTTTGGATTTTCAGAGCTGTCGTCAATAGTCGCCCATAGCAAGCGATCTAAAACAGCCTGCTCAACACGATCATAACGAACTGCTGTCTTGTTGCTGCAACGATGATGTCGCCTGGCATTGTCGCATTGCATATATGCCGTGGCAACACTGTTAGGTCTGCGTTTGTCCTTGCCCTTTGCCAAATATGCCATAGTGCCGCCACATACGTCGCACTTAGCAATCCCTGAAAAAAGATTGCTTGCTGCATTCTGCATAGCGCCTCCAGTCCGCTGTCGCCCTGCACGCACTAGCTGCGCCTTGTTGAACTTCTCTGCTGTTATCGCTTGTGGATAATAGCTTGAATGCAAAACTTCGCCGCGACGTTGAATATCGTGTCGTGGATGAATAATGTATTCACCAAGAACTCTACGATTTACCAAGCATTTGTGAATGTAGCTCCTGTGCCATCCATTTCCTCTCCCCCAGTTTTCTTCCTTTCTATCGTTGAGTTTTTTGACGATATAGTGCTCTCCTAATCCACTAATATAATCGTCATAAATCTCGTTGAGAATTTCCACGCGCCGCTCTACTAGCGCATATTCTCCTTCCTTGATGCAAATCCATTCAGGAGTTTTGCGTGAAATTGGAGTACGTTCGCCGTTCATTACAGCGCGATGTTTCGCGTTCCATACCGCACTAATTCTCTTGGATTTTTTTAGGCTTTCTTCATAAGCTAACTGCGCTTTTACGATTATTGAAAACAGGTCCATTAAATCTGCTTCATCGCCAGATTTATAAACGTGCCCGTCCTGAAATGTTGCAACGTCAACGCCGTTTTCGTTGAGCATCCATATCAAGCGTGCAGCAGCTTTCGCGCCTTGTCGTGAAAGCCTATCAATGTTCTCGACGACCAAAACCGCGCCTTGCTTAAATTCTCCCTCACGCGCTCGCTTTTCAAATCCAAATAGGGAAGAACCATCTTCTCGATTTGCGCCGTGAAACGCAGACTTGCCTTCGTCGCTAAACGTTTCGTCCAACCGCCAGCCGTTTTGCTCCACGAACGCCGTGGCCAACGAAATTTGCCGTTCTAGCGAATGCCCTTTCGCTTGCTCCATCGTGGAAAAGCGCGCGTAAATATATGCTGGCTTTACGTCTGCTGGAACTGTGATTGCTGTGTGAATGGTCATACGATAGGCCTTAATCGCAACAAGTTAATGTTGCGATACGACCTACTACAACGTTAACAGATTATGCCCGCCCGCAGCGGCGATCTCCAGCGCCCGCTTGGCGCTTTCCTGTCCCTTCACCTGCCGCAGATCAGGCCCCTGCACCTTCTCCTCCACACCGCCGGGCGCGGGTGACGCCAGCACCGCGACGCCCTTCAGATGATTGAGCAGCCCGGTGAGGCTCGGCGCGGCGACGACTTCGACATTGCTCGCCCATGCCGCCTCGCTCCCTTGCGCGGCGGGGCAGATAAGCCCCATGTCGCGACCGGAGGCATGAAGCGCGGCGAGCAGCACGCCGGGGCTGCCCGCCACCCGGCCATCGAGGCCGAGTTCGCCGACGACGATATAATGGGCGAGCGCCTCGGCATCGACCACGCCCATCGCGCCCAGCACCGCGAGGGCGATGGGCAGATCATAATGCGACCCTTCCTTGGGCAGGTCGGCGGGCGAGAGATTGACCGTGATGCGCTTGGGCGGCAGCGCGAGGCCGATCGCGGCGAGCGCATTGCGCACCCGCTCCCGTGATTCCCCGACCGCCTTGTCGGCGAGGCCCACGATCAGAAAATTGGGGAGGCCCGAGACGAGCTGGCATTGCACTTCCACCCCGCGCGCTTCCAGTCCCAGATAGGCGACCGTCGCCACCGTCGCGATCACTTGGCCAAACCCCCGCCGCCATGTACCCTGTTTGTTCATAGGCACCATGGCGGTGCGGGCCGGCCCTGTCGAGGATTATTTCCGCTTCCCGCTTCGGCAGCATCTGTGATTGCCGCGAGGCGATCCGCCCGCCCGGTCCTTTGTTATTTAAGCGCCGCGAGCGCCGCCGACCCCGGCTTGCACCGCGCCAGCGCCTGCGCGCTCACCGGCTGACGCGGCGCGGGGGTTTCGGGCACCATCACCGCCTCACCCGGATCATGCGCACGAAAGTCCTCCGGCGCGATGCCATGGCAGCGGGCGAAGATATCGAGCATGCGCGGCGGCGTGTCGCGCGCCTCGTTCGACAGGCGGATCGTGCCCCAGTGGATCGGGATCGCCTGCGCCGGGGCAAGCATGTCGAACAGCTCGACCGCCTGTTCCGGGCCGATATGCGCGTCGGTCGTCATCTGCCCCGGATAGAAGCGGAAGGCCCCGATCGGGATCAGCGCCAGCCGCACCGGGCCATGGCGCAGCGCCTCCTTCGGCCATTTCCCGTCGCCCATGCCGGTATCCCCGGCAAAGAAGATATTTCCGCCCGGCGTCTCGATCAGGAAGGCGGACCAGAGCGCGCGGTTGCGATCCTTGCCCCAGCGACTCGACCAGTGATGGTTGCGCAGCACATGCACCGCTGCGCCCTTCGCGCGCACCTCCTGCCCCCAGTCGACCGCCCGCACCGCGATGCCCTCGCGGCGCAATATCATGTCATTGCCGAGGCTGGTGACGATCAGCGGACGATCCCGCCGCCACAGCTTTCGCAAGGTGGGAAGGTCCATATGGTCATAATGATTATGGCTTATGACGACGATATCGATCTTCGGCAGATCGTCGAAGGCGATGCCAGGCTCGGCCACCCGCTTCGGCCCCAGCGGCGGGAAGGGGCTGGCATAGTCCGACCAGATCGGATCGGTCAGGATATTCAGCCCCGCCGTCTGGATGAGCATGCTCGCATGGCCGACCCAGACCGCGCGCATCGCCCTGCCCTCGACGCGGGCGGGCGGCTTGTCCTGCTTCACCGCAACATGGGACGGCCAGACCGGACGATCGGGATCGGAAAAGAGAAACCGCGTCGCCAGATTGCCGCGCCGCGCACCGGGCGGGACCGGAAAGGAAATGATGCCGTCAGGATTGGCGAAATGCCCGCCATCGAAATGATCGCTGACCGGGCCGCGATAATAGATACGGTCGAGAAAGGCGGGCACGAAGGTCACCATGAGCAGCAGCGCCACGCAGAGCCACAGCAGCGCGGCGACCACCCATTTTCCAATTCTGACTATCATCGCCCCCGCATCACCCTGTTGCCGTACCGGCGCCTCGAACCGAGAATCGCTTCGGCTCCGCGCCGCCCATAATCCACTTGTCGGCCCGACGCAGCATATAGATGTCGGGTTGCATGGCCTGCGCGACAGCCAGAACGGAAAGTATGGACGGAATTGCCATCCGCCCATGCCTTGGCAACCTGTCAGCCCGGCTGCGTCATCAGTTCCGGGCGGACGATCTCGTCATAGTCCGCCTCGCTGACAAGGCCGGTCGCCAGCGCCTCTTCCTTCAGAGTGGTGCCGTTCTTGTGCGCGGTCTTGGCGATCTTCGCGGCATTGTCATAACCGATCTTCGGCGCCAGCGCCGTCACCAGCATCAGCGAGCGCTCGACCCCGGCGCGGATGACATCCTCGCGCGGCTCGATGCCGGTGACGCAATGCTCGGTGAAGGAAAGGGCCGCATCCGCCATCAGCCGCACCGATTGCAGAAAATTATAAGCCATCACCGGGTTATAGACATTCAACTCGAAATGCCCCTGGCTACCCGCGAAGGTCAGCGCGGCATTGTTGCCGAAAATCTGCACGCACACCTGCGTCAGCGCCTCGCATTGGGTCGGGTTGACCTTGCCGGGCATGATCGAGGAACCCGGCTCATTTTCCGGCAGCGCCAGCTCGCCCAGCCCTGCGCGCGGGCCGGAACCGAGGAAACGGATGTCGTTGGCGATCTTGAACAGCGAGGCCGCGACCGTGTTGATCGCGCCATGGGAAAAGACCATCGCGTCATGCGCGGCGAGCGCCTCGAACTTGTTGGGCGCGGTGGTGAAGGCAAGGCCGGTGATCTCGGCGATCTTCGCGGCGATCGCCTCGGCAAAGCCCACCGGCGCGTTGAGGCCGGTGCCGACCGCCGTGCCGCCCTGCGCCAGCTGCATCAGGCCGGGCAGCGTGCTTTCGATCCGGGCGATGCCGTTTTCGACCTGTTTCGCATAGCCGGAAAATTCCTGCCCCAGCGTCAGCGGCGTCGCGTCCTGCGTGTGGGTGCGGCCGATCTTGATGATATGATCCCATGCCTTCGCCTTGGCGTCGAGCGCGCCATGCAGTTGCTTGAGGGCGGGGAGCAGCCGATGGACGATCTCCTCCGCGCAGGCGACGTGCATCGCGGTCGGGTAGGTGTCGTTGGACGACTGGCTCATATTCACATGGTCGTTGGGGTGGACCGGCTTCTTGCTGCCCATCTCTCCGCCCAGCATCTCGATCGCGCGGTTGGAGATCACCTCATTGGCGTTCATGTTGGATTGCGTGCCGGAGCCGGTCTGCCACACGACGAGCGGGAAATGCTCGTCCAGCTTGCCGTCGATCACCTCCTGCGCGGCGGCGACGATCGCATCGGCCAGGTTGGGATCGAGACGGCCGAGGCCCTTGTTGACCTCCGCGGCGGCCCGCTTGACGATGCCGAGCGCGCGGACAATGGGCAAAGGCTGCTTTTCCCAACCGATTTTGAAATTGCCGCGAGACCGCTCCGCCTGCGCGCCCCAATAGCGGTCGGCGGCGACCTCTATGGGTCCGAAAGTGTCGGTTTCCGTGCGTGTAGTCATTGAAGTGCTGTCCTCTTGCTAGCGCCCCGATGGGCCATGACACACCCCGTTCTGTTCTCCCATGGGTCCGCTTTTTGGCTGCGGACTCCTGTTCATCCATCAAAAAGGGGGGCGGAAGATCACTCCCCGCCCCCTCTTTACCCTTTCGCTCAGGCCTTTTCGAGCAGGCCTTCCTTCGCGATCTTGTCCCGCCACACCAGCGGGGCGAGATGGTGGACATTCTGGCCCTCGCTGTCGACCGCGACAGTGACCGGGAAGTCCTTCACCTCGAACTCATAGATCGCTTCCATGCCTAGGTCCTCGAAGCCGACGACCTTGCTGCCCTTGATCGCGCGGGCGACGAGATAGGCCGCGCCACCGACCGCCATCAGATAGGCGCTCTTATGGTCGCGGATCGCATCGACCGCCGCCGGGCCGCGCTCGGCCTTGCCGACCATCGCCAGCAGGCCCTGCTCCAGCATCATGCGGGTGAACTTGTCCATGCGCGTCGCGGTGGTGGGACCGGCCGGGCCGACCACTTCCTCGCCGACCGGATCGACCGGGCCGACATAATAGATGACGCGGCCCTTGAACTCGACCGGCAGCTGCTCGCCCTTCGCCAGCATGTCCTGGATGCGCTTGTGCGCGGCGTCGCGGCCGGTGAGCATCTTGCCGTTGAGGAGAAGCCGGTCGCCCTGCTTCCAGCTGCGCACCACCTCGGGCGTCAGCGCGTCGAGATCGACCCGGATCGCCGCCTTGTCCGGCGTCCAGTTGACGTCGGGCCATTCGTCGAGGTTCGGCGGATCGAGATAGGCCGGGCCTTCCCCGTCCAGCGTGAAATGCGCATGGCGGGTCGCCGCGCAATTGGGGATCATCGCGACCGGCTTGCCCGCCGCATGGCAGGGATAGTCGTAGATCTTGACGTCGAGGATAGTCGCAAGGCCGCCCAGCCCCTGCGCACCGATGCCGAGCGCATTGACCTTATCGAAAATCTCGATCCGCATTTCCTCGATCTTGTTTTGCGGCCCGCGCTGCTTCAGCTGGGCCATATCGATCGGCTCCATCAGGCTCTTCTTGGCGAGCAGCGTCGCCATTTCCGCCGTGCCGCCAATGCCGATGCCGAGCATGCCGGGCGGGCACCAGCCCGCGCCCATCTGCGGCACCATTTCGAGCACCCAGTCGACGATATTGTCGCTGGGGTTCATCATCTTGAACTTGGACTTGTTCTCCGACCCGCCGCCCTTGGCCGCGACATCGACGCTCACCTTATTGCCCGGCACCATTTCGACATTGAGGACGCAGGGAGTATTGTCCTTCGTGTTGACGCGACCGAAGGCCGGGTCTTTCAGCACGGAAGCGCGCAGGCGGTTTTCCGGGTTGAGATAAGCGCGGCGTACGCCCTCATCGACCACATCCTGAAGCGAACGATCGCTTTCGAGGCGGCAATTCTGCCCCCATTTCACGAACACATTGACGATGCCGGTGTCCTGGCAGATCGGGCGATGCCCCTCCGCGCACATGCGGCTGTTGGTCAGGATCTGGGCGATGGCGTCCTTCGCCGCCGGGCCTTGCTCGGCGTCATAGGCCTCGCCCAGCGCCTTGATATAATCCATCGGGTGATAATAGCTGATATATTGCAGGGCGTCCGCGACGCTCTCGATCAGGTCAGCTTCCTTGATGACGATCATGAGTGAAATCCTCCGGCGATCTGCCTTGAATTGACCTCGCCCGCCTAAGTGGGAATCACCTCCGAGTCTAGGGGCAACGCCATTTTGCGCCGTGCCATCGCCCAGGAATATCTGTGCCTGATATCCGCGCCCAATATCCCCGCCTTGCCGATCCGCGTCGGTGCCCGCCAACCCCCCCGGCAGAGTCGGATCAGGTAAATTTGTGTCTACCGGAAAATTAATTTTTTATTTGCCTGGCGGCCTTGCATTTTCCGGTGCCGAGGAGTTTCCACGCGTCGCCTCACCCCTGCCCCTCCGGACAGCGACGAAACGAATCGCACAAGCGACGAAACGAGGCCGGAGGACAAAATTTACCCTCTTGCATCGCGCACCTCTGTGGCACTATCCCTTGTGCCCACGACGAAGGGGGCTACCAATACTTGTGTCTGAAACTGTTCAACCGGGGTTGAACATATGGCTGTTCGCAGCCATTTTCAGTACAGTTGGCCGGGGTTTGATCCCTCCCCCTTCTTAAGGTCGGCAAGGCAGATATGGGGGCACGTCCCCCGGCCTAGCCGGACCATGGATTTGGACAGATTTGAGGTCGGCACGATGGATTTCAGGGACACGCAGGAAGCAGGAACAAGCGACGTGGCAGTGATGGAAGACAGAGCGCCCCAGGACCAGATCGAAAGCCCGAAGGAAACGGCAGCTCCCAAGGCCGAGTCCAAGACGCTCGATTCCAAGACGGTGGCGGAGCGCCGCTTCGCCGTCACGACCGATGCATCGCGTGATGCGCTCCTCACCGAATTCGGCAAGGAAACGCTGAAGGATCGCTATCTGCTCCCCGGCGAATCCTATCAGGATCTGTTCGCCCGCGTCGCGGCCGCCTATGCCGACGATGCAGATCATGCCCAGCGCATTTATGATTATATCAGCCGCCTGTGGTTCATGCCCGCAACGCCGGTCCTCTCGAACGGCGGCACCGGGCGCGGCCTCCCCATCAGCTGCTATCTCAACAGCGTCGAGGACAGCCTGGAAGGCATCGTCAACACCTGGAACGAGAATGTCTGGCTCGCCTCGCGGGGCGGCGGCATCGGCACCTATTGGGGCAATGTGCGCGGCATCGGCGAGCCGGTCGGCCTCAACGGCAAGACCAGCGGCATCATCCCGTTCGTCCGCGTGATGGACAGCCTGACGCTCGCCATTTCGCAGGGGTCGCTGCGTCGCGGCTCGGCCGCCTGCTATATCGACATCAGCCACCCGGAAATCGAGGAATTCCTCGAAATCCGCAAGACGTCCGGCGACTTCAACCGCAAGGCGCTGAACCTGCACCATGGCGTGCTGCTGACCGACGCTTTCATGGAAGCGGTGCGCGACGGCGCGGACTTCGACCTGAAGTCGCCCAAGGACGGATCGGTACGCGGCACCGTCAACGCCCGCGCGCTCTTCCAGAAGCTGGTAGAGGTGCGCCTCGCCACGGGTGAGCCCTATATCGTCTTTTCCGACACCGTGAACCGCATGATGCCCAAGCATCATCGTGATCTCGGCCTCAAGGTCTCGACGTCCAATCTCTGCTCGGAAATCACGCTGCCGACCGGCATCGACCATCTGGGCAAGGATCGCACCGCCGTGTGCTGCCTGTCCTCGATGAACCTCGAAACCTGGGACGAATGGAAGGACGACAAGCAGTTCGTCGAGGATGTGATGCGTTTCCTCGACAATGTGCTCCAGGATTATATCGACCGCGCGCCCGATGAGATGGCCCGCGCAAAATACAGCGCCAGCCGGGAGCGTTCGGTCGGCCTCGGCGTCATGGGCTTCCACAGCTTCCTTCAGGCGCGCCTCATCCCGTTCGAAAGCGCGATGGCGAAGAGCTGGAACCTCAAGATCTTCAAGCATATCAACGCCAAGGTGAACGAAGCCTCGATGCTGCTCGCGCAGGAGCGCGGCCCGTGCCCCGACGCCGCCGACATGGGCGTGATGGAGCGGTTCAGCTGCAAGATGGCGATTGCGCCCACCGCGTCGATCAGTATCATCTGCGGCGGCACCTCGGCCTGCATCGAGCCGATCCCCGCCAATATCTACACCCACAAGACGCTTTCCGGCAGCTTCGCGGTGAAGAACCCCTATCTGGAAAAGCTGCTTCAGGACAAATCGAAGGACAGCAGCAATGTGTGGAACTCGATCCTCGAAAAGGGCGGGTCGGTCCAGCATCTCGACTTCCTCTCGCAGGAGGAAAAGGACGCATTCAAGACCAGCTTCGAAATCGACCAGCGCTGGCTGATCGAACTGGCCGCCGACCGCACGCCCTATATCGATCAGGCGCAGTCGCTTAACCTCTTCATCCCGGCCGATGTGGAGAAATGGGACCTGCTGATGCTCCATTTCCGCGCGTGGGAAATGGGTATAAAGTCGCTCTATTATCTGCGGTCGAAATCGGTGCAGCGCGCCGGCTTCGCCGGTGGCGTCGAGGCGGACAACACGCCCGAGGCCCCCAAGTTCGAAATCGGCGGGGAAACCACCGATTATGACGAGTGCCTGGCCTGCCAATAAGCCTACGGGTCGCCGAGCCGAAAACGGCTCTTTGAATGGAATAAGGCATGGCGGAGGCGAAAAGCCCCGCCCGCTGCCGCCCTATCGATACAGGAATCGCCGCCATGTCCCTTCTGCAAGCGTCCAAGGTTTACAAGCCGTTCGAATATCCCTGGGCCTATGAGTTCTGGAAGCGCCAGCAGCAGCTCCACTGGCTGCCCGAGGAAGTGCCGCTGGGCGAGGATTGCCGCGACTGGGCGCAGAAGCTTTCCGACCATGAGCGCAACCTGCTCACCCAGATTTTCCGCTTCTTCACGCAGGCGGACGTCGAGGTGCAGGATTGCTATCACGAAAAATATGGCCGCGTGTTCAAGCCGACCGAAATCAAGATGATGCTGACCGCGTTCAGCAATATGGAAACGGTCCATATCGCCGCTTATTCGCATCTGCTCGACACCATCGGCATGCCGGAAACCGAATATTCCGCCTTCCTCCAATATAAGGAGATGAAGGACAAGCATGATTATCTGTCGACCTTCGGCGTCGACACCGACGAGGACATCGCCAAGACGCTGGCCATGTTCGGCGGCTTCACCGAAGGGCTGCAACTCTTCGCCAGCTTCGCGATGCTGATGAACTTCCCGCGTTTCAACAAGATGAAGGGCATGGGCCAGATCGTCACCTGGTCGGTGCGCGACGAAACGCTGCACTGCGAGGGCATCATCAAGCTGTTCCATGCGTTCGTGAAGGAACGCGACTGCTATACCAACGCGGTCAAGGAAGACATCATGGACATGTGCCAGAAGACGGTGCGGATCGAGGACGCGTTCATCGATCTCGTCTTCGAAATGGGTCCGGTGCCGGGCATGACGCCCAAGGACATCAAGAAATATGTCCGCTATATCGCCGACTGGCGCCTTGGCCAGCTGGGCCTGAAGCCGATCTACATGATCGACGAGCATCCGCTGCCCTGGCTCACCCCGCTGCTCAACGGCGTGGAGCATGCGAACTTCTTCGAAACCCGCGCGACCGAATATTCCAAGGGCGCGACCCGCGGCAACTGGAACGATGTGTGGGATAATTTCGACCGCCGCCAGAAGCTGCGCGCCAATGACGCCGGCCTCGGCGAGCGCGACGACGCCATGGACATGTTCAAGGCCGCAGGCGTCGCGGCGGAATAAACCGCCTCAAGGCGTTATTTCATGTGCAAAGGCCGATCGGTTCGTCCGGTCGGCCTTTTGTCTGCAAGCCCATTCGTCGAAACGGCGAAACGGCCGATAGTCCAGCCGGACAATGGGCGTTCCACCTGCCGCGCCAGCCCCGCCCCTGACGGCTGAGCGCTTTCACATCAAGGCCATGGCCTTCCCGCCCGGACACATTCTTCCACGCCCGCACCGCAGCGCAGGCGTGACCGGCAGATCATCAAGACATTCCATCGCCCCTGCCGATCTTCAAACCGGATCAGCCGGATAATCGCACAGGATGCGCCCCCCATCCGGCGCGCATCCTGTCACCGGAATCCCTATTCCCGGTCCTCTTCCCGCTGCCCCCGGACGAAAAAGAGGCGTTTCAGCGGATCACCCGCTCACCGGCGCTACCGACCGATTCGATATCCCGGCCCACGCCCTTCACCGTGTTGCAGGCCGCAAGCGCCAGCGTCATGCCGGTCAGCACAACCATCATCCATTTATTCATGCGATCTCCATTTCCGGCGGCATGGCAAAGCCGCGATATCCGTTCCCCCCTACTTTATGCGGCCAGCCGCCTTTCGACAAGGCACGCACCAGTCATCCCGGTCAGGCAGAAGGATGATATCAGATGAACGGCAGGTTATTTTCCATTCATGCAACGCGGGGATCGGCCGCTACGTTATAGCATCTGATCACCATGGTTTCAGGAGCACTGCGATGAAAGGGACATTCCGCATCTTTACGGCCACATTGGCCGCCGCCTCGCTCGGTTTCGGGGCGCTGGCGGCCCTGCCCGCGCAGGCCCAGCCCGGCCCGGCTCACGGCAAGGACCGCAGCCGCCCGGAAAGCCATCGCCCTGGCCCCGGCGGCAACAGGCAGGAAAGCCGCCCCCAGGGGCAGCATCGCCCCGGACCGCAGCGCCCGGATAGTCATCGTCCGGCGGCCCATCGCCCCGGCCCGCCGCCGTCCATGCATCGCCCGTCCCAGCGACCGCCGCAATTCCGCCCACAACATCGCCCGCCGCCGCGCCCGGCATACCGGCCGCCTAACCGCCCGGTCATCATCCATCACTATGATTATAACCGGCCCGACCCGCGCTATAACGGCTATTATGCCAATCGCTATTATCGCGGCGGCTATGCCCCCATTCGCGTGACGCGCCACACCCGCATCTATCGCGGCTGGGACAATCGCTATTATTGCCGCCGCTCCGACGGCACCACCGGCCTCATCGTCGGCGCCGCGCTGGGCGGCCTGCTCGGCGACCGGATCGACCGGGGCCAGTCGAGCATCCTCGGCGTCGTGCTGGGCGCGAGCACCGGCGCGCTGCTGGGGCGGGAAATCGATCGCGGCGGCGTGAGCTGCCGCTGATCGGAAACGAGAGGCCGGGTGGCGCCGCTTTCCAAAAGCCCACCCGGTTAACCCTTCATTATCCATTTTCCTTCATTCCCCGAAACAATGGGTTTCGTCATTGGTGGGGAACAGGGGATGACAGCGCACACGCAGCAAACGGATGTAGCGATTATCGGCGCGGGGCCAGCGGGCCTGACCGCCGCTTATCTGCTGTCCAAAGGCGGCCATCGCGTCACGGTCATCGAAAAGGACTCGCGCTATGTCGGCGGCATCAGCCGCACGGTGGAGCATGAAGGCTTTCGCTTCGACATTGGCGGCCACCGCTTCTTTTCCAAATCGAAGGAAGTGGTCGACCTGTGGAATGAAATCCTTCCCGACGATTTCATCCAGCGCCCCCGGATGAGCCGCATCTATTATGAGGGCAAATTCTACAGCTATCCGCTGCGCGCGTTCGAGGCGCTGCGCAATCTCGGCCTCTGGCGCTCCACCACCTGTATGGCGAGCTATCTGCGCTGGAAGATATCCCCCAAGCAGCAGGTGAAGAGCTTCGAGGACTGGGTGGTCAACCAGTTCGGGCACAAGCTCTATTCGATCTTCTTCAAGACCTATACCGAGAAGGTCTGGGGCATGCCCTGCGATGAAATGTCCGCCGACTGGGCGGCGCAGCGCATCAAGGGGCTGAGCCTCGGCAAGGCGGTGATCGACGGCCTGAAGCGCAGCCTCGGCCTCAATAGGCGCCCCAATGACGGGATGGAGACCAAGACGCTGCTGGAAAGCTTCCGCTATCCGCGCCTTGGCCCCGGCATGATGTGGGAAGCGGCGCGCGATCATGTCCGCGCGGCGGGCAATGAGGTGCTGATGGGCCATGCCCTCAAGCAGATCACGCAGGACCAGATGACCGGCCGCTGGCGCGTGTCGGCGACCCGCGAGGATGGCAGCGACGTCATCATCAACGCCGCCCATGTGATCAGCTCCGCGCCGATGCGCGAACTGGCCGGGCGCATCCATCCGCTGCCCGAAACCATGGGCGAGGCGCTCGACCTCAAATATCGCGACTTCCTGACCGTCGCGCTGATGATCCGCTCCGAGGATCTGTTCCCCGACAACTGGATCTATATCCACGACAGCAAGGTGAAGGTCGGCCGCGTGCAGAATTTCCGCAGCTGGTCGCCGGAAATGGTGCCCGATGAAAATATCGCCTGCGTCGGTCTCGAATATTTCTGCTTCGAGGGCGACGGCCTCTGGTCGTCGAGCGACGAGGACCTGATCGAGCTTGCCAGACAGGAAATGTCGGTGCTGGGCCTATGCCGTCCGCAGGATGTGGTCGGCGGCGCGGTGGTGCGGCAGGAAAAGGCCTATCCGGTCTATGACGACGCCTATGCCGCCAATGTCGAGGCGATGCGGCGCGAGCTGGAAGCCAAATATCCGACGCTGCATCTGGTCGGCCGCAACGGCATGCACCGCTATAATAATCAGGATCATGCGATGATGACGGCGATGCTGACCGTCCGCAATATCGAGGCCGGCGCGCGACTCTACGACACCTGGGCGGTCAATGAGGACGCCGAATATCATGAGGCGGGCGATGAAGGCGCGCAGGCGCAGATCGCGGCAGGCGCAATCACGGGCACTGGCATGAATACGGGCACGGGCACGCTGAGCGAAGGCGAACGCGCTGCCCTCTCCAGCCTGCGCGACGTGCCCGGCCGGATCGCGCCCGAAGAAGCGCCAACGCCAGCCCCTGCCGCCCCTGCCGGGCGCGGCAACCGGGCGGCCTGACGCCGATGATCGCGCGCGCCATCACGCTGGTCTGGCGCATCACCTATGCCCGCTATCTGATGGCGAGCATGGTCGCGCTCAGCGCCGACATGGCGCTGTTCATGCTGTTGCTGGCCACAGGGACGCCACCCATTCCGGCGGCGGCCGCAGGATATAGCTTCGGCCTCATCATCCACTGGCTCGCCTCCAGCCGCCTCGTCTTTGCCGGGCGGCCCGCGCGGTTCGTCTCCTACCGGCGGCGACAGAAGCTGCTCTTCTTCGCCTCCGCGCTGATCGGCCTTGCCATCACCGGCGCCATCGTGGGCCTCGGCAGCCATCTCGGCCTTGATCCGCGCCTCGCCAAGCTGGGCGCGATCGCGATCAGTTTCCAGGTTACCTATATGCTGCGCCGGAGCGTCGTTTTCGCGTGAACACCCTTTATCCCCCGGTCGATGTGCTCCCCGTCCGTTCCTTCCGCGAACCGGGGCTTCGCTGGTATGATCGCGGCCATAATGCATGGCTGCTGCTCGCGGCGCTATGGCTGGGCTATGCGCTGATCTGGCTCGGCATTTCGAGCGACGCGATCGCCCATATGGGCTTTCGCGATCCCGATGACGCGTTGCGGCTCGTGCAGGTGCGGGATTTTCTGGCCGGCCAAAGCTGGTTCGATGTCAGCCAGCACCGGATCAACCCGCCGCTCGGCGGGCCGATGCACTGGTCGCGGCTGGTCGATTTGCCGATCGCGGGCCTCATCCTGCTGCTGCGCCCCTTCATCGGCACGAGCGCGGCGGAACTGGCCGCCTGCGCGATCGTGCCGCTGCTGACGCTGGGCGTCATCGCCCTCGCCCTGTTCGCCGCGATGCGCCGCTTCATGGGCAGCGGTTTTGCGCTGCTGACCATCGGGCTGCTCGGCCTTTCCTTTCCGATCATCGTGCAGATGACGCCGATGCGCATCGACCATCATGCCTGGCAGGCGGCGATGGCGATGATCACGCTCTATGGCCTGCTGCATCCCGATCCGCGCCGGGGCGGCTGGATCATGGGCGCGGCCATGGCGATGTGGCTGCATATTTCGAGCGAGGGCCTGCCCTATGCCGCGATCGCCGGGGCGATCCTTGCGCTGCGACACGCGGCCCGGCGCGAGGAATGGCAGCGGCTGATCCGCTATGCCGGGCTGATGGCCGCCGGTTCGGCGCTGCTGCTGCTGCTCACCCATGGTTGGCAACAGAGCCTTGCCTCCCATTGCGACGCAATCTCACCCGTCTATCTCGGCCCGCTGGTGCTGCTGCCGCCCCTTCTCCTCATCGGCCATCGGCTCGCCGGGGAGGACAGCGCGCTGCGCCGCCTGCTGCCGACAATCCTCGCGGGTCTCTGCGTGGCGGGCCTGTTCGCCGCCACCGCCGGTCCCTGCCTCGCCGGGCCGTTCCGCACGCTCAGCCCGCGCATCTATGACCTCTGGTATCTCGGCGTGCGGGAAGGCCAGCCGCTCTGGAGCCAGAAGCCCGCGCTCATGATCATTTCGCTCCTGCCGATGCTGGTCGGCCTTGCCGGCATCGGCGCGGCGAGCTGGAGCGAGAAGGACGCGACCCGCCGCCTGCAATGGCTGTCGATCCTCGCACTGGCGCTGGGCAGCAGCATCGTCGCGGTCCTGGTGATGCGCGCCATAACCATCGCCCATCTTTTCGCGCTGATCGGGCAGGCCTGGATCATCGCCCGCCTCTATCCGTCCATCGCCGCACGGCCGACGATGATCGCGCGCGTGCTGCTCAGTTCCGCGCTGGTCGCGTTCACCCCGGTCGGGCTGGCGCTGATCGGCGACCAGAGCGCCGCGCTTCTTCCCTCCAGCCCGGCGCAAAAGGACGACAGCCCCAAGGGCGCCTTTGAGAATCAGGATGTGGATCAGCTGCTGGCCCTGCCGCCCGGCACGATATTCGCGCCGCTCGATGTCGGGCCTGCCATCCTCGTGCGCACGCCTCATAGCGTGATCGGCACCGGCCATCACCGCAATGTCGTGGGCATCGGCAAGGTGATCGACGCCTTCGTCGCTCCGCCGGAACAAGCCCGCCGCATCATCGCGGGCACGAACGCCCGCTATCTGCTGTTCCTCCCTCGCCTCGCCGAAGAGACGCGCTATGCACGATTTGCGCCGCAGGGCCTCGCCGCACAGATGCAGCAGGGCCGGATACCGGGCTGGCTGACGCCGATGGACCGGATCAGCACCCCCTCCCTGCGCGTCTTTCATATCGAGGACGGGAAAAGCGCGGCGGACGCACCTGCGCGCTGACGGACGCGGGGCGACCGCAAGCGCTGCCTTTTTCCCATTTTTCCCGTTCCCATCCCCATCCGGGGCTTCCGTTCGACCCGAAAATACCCGAAAAGGCCGCTCATGCTGACCGAGGGTTTCGAACAAAGGCTGAAAGACGAGGCGGCCCGGCTCGGCTTCGCGGCGTGCGGCATTTGCGATGCCGAGGCCACCGATCCGCAGGCGGGCGAGCGGCTGCGCGCGTGGCTGGCGGCGGGCTATCATGGCGACATGGGCTGGATGGCCGACCGCGCCGATCAGCGCGCCTCGCCGCAAGGCCTGTGGCCGGAGGCGCAATCGGTCATCATGCTGGCCATGGATTATTCCCCGGCCCATGACCCGATGGCGCTGGCGCAGGTGCGCGACCGGGGGCGGGTTTCCGTCTATGCGCAGGGACGCGATTATCATGACGTGGTGAAGAAGGCGCTGAAGGCGCTGGCCCGGTGGATGGTCGATGAAGGCGCAGGCGCGCTCAAGGTTTTCGTCGACACCGCGCCGGTCATGGAAAAGCCGCTCGCCGTCGCGGCAGGGCTAGGCTGGCAGGGCAAGCACAGCAATGTGCTCAGCCGCGACCATGGCAACTGGCTCTTCCTGGGGTCGATCTACACCAGCGCGCGCCTGAAGGCCGATGCGGCAGAAAAGGACCATTGCGGCTCCTGCACCGCCTGCCAGAGCGCCTGCCCGACAGACGCCTTTCCCGCGCCCTATAAGGTGGATGCGCGGCGCTGCATCTCCTATCTCACCATCGAGCATAAAGGCCCGATCCCGGAGGAACTGCGCGCGGCGATGGGCAATCATATCTATGGCTGCGACGATTGCCTTGCCGCCTGCCCCTGGAACAAATTCGCGCAGAGCGCCCATGCGAACCAGCAATTTCTGGGCCGCGCCGAACTGGCCGCGCCATCGCTGGTCGATCTGCTGGAACTGGACGATGCGGGCTTTCGCGAAATATTTTCCGGCTCCCCCATCAAGCGCATCGGCCGCAACCGGATGGTGCGCAATGCCGCCATCGCGGCGGGCAACAGCGCCGAGCCGAAGATGATCCGCCCGCTCACCGCGCTGCTGGAGGATGAGGACGAGGTTATCCGCGACGCCGCCCGCTGGGCGCTGGAACGGCTGGAGGACGCCGGGGCTTCAGCGCCTCCCGAAGCGTTCGCCCTTCCGCAGATGACGATGACGTGACGGGCTGAAATCCCGCGCCCCTTGGGATGAGGCGCGCGTGCCGATCAACGCCCGCCGCAAACCGTCAGGGCCGGAGCCGGCCGATTCTACTGGATACCGCAGGCGGAGGGAGCGACATCCTGCCCGTTGATCAGCCTTGTGTCGATATGAGTGACGGTCGGCTCCCGCCCACGCGCCGTCGCGTAGAGATAGGCGTCGAGCACGCAGCGACCGCCGCCGGTCATGAATTGCAGCTTGCGCACAGTCTTGTCGCGAATGTCGAGGCGCGGCTCACCGAAGCGCGCGGTCAGGGCGGCCGCGTCCAGCCCGAACAGCGGCTGGGAGCGGCTATATTGCAGCGCGGGCGGCGGCGGAGGCGTTCCCGGCGCGCGCGGCTGGACGGATGTATCGGAAACGCAAGCCGACAACACCAGCGTCGACAGAGCCAGCGTCAGGGCAGCCAAAGCGCCCGGCGCGCCGATCCTCAACCTGTTTTCAAGCATCGGCCATATCTAGTCCCGAGCGGACAGCCCCGTCAATCCATCGAACGGACAGGCGGGCGGCGGCCGCGCCGGACCGAGATTGATCCGCGCCTTGCGGTTTTTCCGCATGACCCGCTTCGTCAGAGCTTCCCATCGGCAAGGAAAATGCTCTAGGGCCTGATCCATCAGATCATTTTGCAAGCCCATGGACAGGAACCAGCCCTTGACCCAGCCTCTTCTGGATGTCGTTGCGATCGGCAATGCGATCGTCGATGTTATCGCCCAGGCCGACGACGCCTTTCTCGCCGAAAGCGCGCTGACCAAGGGCAGCATGCAGCTGATCGATGCGGAAACCGCCGATCTTCTCTATTCACAGATGGGCGCGGCGCTGGAAGCCAGCGGCGGTTCGGCCGCCAATACGCTGGCGGGCCTTGCCGCGCTGGGGCGCAAATGCGGGTTTATCGGGCAAGTCGCCGACGATCAGCTCGGCCAGATCTTCACGCATGATATCCGCGCGCTCGGCGTCACCTACACGACCGCGCCCTCGCCCCGCGACGTACCGACCGCGCGCTGCCTCGTGCTCGTCACGCCCGATGCGCAGCGGACGATGAACACCTTCCTCGGCGCCTCGCAGCATCTGCCCGCGAGCGCGCTCGACGCCGACCTCATCCGTTCGGCGGGCATTCTCTATCTCGAAGGCTATCTCTGGGACCCGGACGAGCCGCGCAAGGCGATGCGCAACGCCATCGCCATCGCGCGCGACGCGGGCCGCAAGATCGCCTTCACCCTTTCCGACGGTTTCGTGATCGAGCGCCATCGCGACGACTTCATGGACCTGATCGATCAGGGGCTGATCGATATCCTCTTCTCGAATGAGGCGGAAATTCAGGCGCTGACCCGCATCGACGGTTTCGACAAGGCAGTCGAGGCGGTCGCCGCCAAGGTGCCCCTGCTGGTGTCGACGCGCAGCGAAAAGGGCGCGGTCGCCATCACGCAGGGCGTCCGCTATGAGGTCGACGCGGCGCCGGTCGCGCAGGTGGTCGACACCACCGGCGCGGGCGATCTCTTCGCCGCCGGTTTCCTCGCCGCCCATGTCGAGGGCAAGGATATCGAGCATTGCCTGAAGCTGGGCGCGATCGCGGCCGCCGAGGTGATCTCCCATTATGGCGCGCGGCCCGAGGCGGACCTGAAGGCACTGCGCCAGTCCTCCGGCCTCTGATTTTTCCCTGACCCATGGCCACCAGGCAGCAAGCCCCCAAAGCCCGCCGCGCCAAAGCCGCCCCCGCCCGCCGGAGCGGCGGGGGTAGCGGCTGGCGGCGCTGGGTGCGCTGGCCGCTGCGCATCGTCGGCGGCTTCCTGCTGCTCTCTGTGCTGATGGTGGTGATCTACCGCTTCGTGCCGCCGCCGGTGACGCTCACCATGCTGTTCGACAGGAACGGCATCACCAAGGACTGGATGAGCCTGTCGGAGATGGACACGGACATGCCGCGCGCGGCGATCGCGGCGGAGGACAGCAAATTCTGCATCCATCACGGTTTCGACACGCAGGCGATCGAAAAGGCGCTCCAGCATAATGAGCGCGGCGGGCGCATCCGCGGCGGCTCCACCATCAGCCAGCAGACCGCGAAGAATGTGTTCCTCTGGCAGAATGGCGGTTATTTCCGCAAGGGGCTGGAGGCCTGGTTCACCGTGCTGATCGAGGCGATCTGGGGCAAGAGGCGGATCATGGAAGTCTATCTCAACGTAGCGGAAACCGGCATCGGCACCTATGGCGCCAATGCGGGCGCGATGCGCTATTTCAACAAGGATGCGAGCAGCCTCAGCCGGCAGGAAGCCGCGCGCCTCGCCGCTATCCTGCCGCTGCCCAAGAAGCGCGAAGCCATTTCGCCTTCGGGCTTCACCCGCCGCTATGGCAACACCATCGCCCGCCGGATACCGATCGTCCAGCAACAGGGCCTGGACCGCTGCCTCAGATGACGCCCGCCCTCGCCCATATCGACTGCTGGATATTCGACCTCGACAACACGCTCTATCCGGCAAGCTGCGACCTGTTCGGCCTGATGGACGTGCGCATGGGCGCCTATATCGCCCGCCTGTTGCAGATCGATCCGGTCGAGGCGCGAACCATCCAGAAGCGCTATTTCCGCGATCACGGCACCACGCTGGCGGGGCTGATGCACCATCATGGCGTCGATCCGCATCATTTCCTCGACTTCGTGCATGATATCGACCTGGGCGTGCTGGCGGTGGACGAGGCGCTGGTCGCGCTGCTCGACGCTTTGCCGGGACGCAAGATGGTCTTCACCAATGGCGACGAGCCTTATGCCCGCCGCGTGCTGGACCGACTCGGCCTCTCCCGCCATTTCGAGATCGTGCATGATATCCATGCGACCGGCTATCGCCCGAAACCCGATCCCCATGGCTATGCGATGCTGCGCGATGTCCATGGGATTGACCTTGCGCGCGCCGCCTTCTTCGAGGATATGGCCCGCAACCTGAAGCCCGCAAAGGCGCTGGGCATGTCCACCATCTGGCTCAACAACGGGTCGGAAAGCGGGCATGTGGACGCCCATCCGGATTCCATCGACTTCGAAACGGAGCATCTGACGCCGTTTCTCCAGCAACTATTGGGAGCATGAGCATGACCGACCACAGCAGCCTGATCGCCACCATCGACGCCGCATGGGAAGGCCGCGCGGATATCAATATCGCGACGCAAGGCGAAGTCCGCGACGCGGTGGCGAGCGCGCTGGCGCTGCTCGACAGCGGCAAGGCCCGCGTCGCCGAACCGCTTGGCGAGGGCGAAGGCCGCGACTGGCAGGTCAACCAGTGGCTGAAGAAGGCCGTGCTCCTCTCCTTCCGCCTCAACGACAATGCGATCATCGAAGGCGGCCCGGCGGGCGGCGTGTGGTGGGACAAGGTGCCCAGCAAGTTCCAGGGCCGCGATGCCGCATGGTTCCGCGAGGCCGGTTTCCGCGCAGTGCCGGGCGCCTTCGCCCGCGCCGGCTCCTTCGTCGCGAAGAATGTCGTGCTGATGCCGAGCTTCATCAACATCGGCGCCTTCGTCGATGAAGGCACGATGGTCGACACCTGGGCGACCGTCGGCAGCTGCGCGCAGATCGGCAAGAATGTCCACCTGTCGGGCGGCGTCGGCATCGGCGGCGTGCTGGAGCCGTTGCAGGCCGATCCGGTCATCATCGAGGACGACTGCTTCATCGGCGCCCGCTCCGAGGTCGTCGAGGGCGTGCGCATCGGCAAGGGCGCGGTCCTCTCGATGGGCGTGTTCATCTCCAAGACCTCCAAGATCATCGACCGCACCACCGGCGAGGTCTTTGTCGGCGAGGTCCCGCCCTATTCCGTCGTGGTTCCCGGCTCGCTGCCCGGCAAGCCGCTGCCCGACGGCACGCCCGGCCCGAATCTGTCCTGCGCGGTGATCGTCAAGCGCGTCGATGCGCAGACCCGCGCCAAGACCGCGATCAACGACCTGCTGCGCGACTGAACAAGACGAAGCGGGGCTTTCCCGGGATGAAAGCCCCGCTTCATCAAAAGCCAAATTCTTACCTGATTTTAATCCTTTAAGCCTTGAAACTCGGCATCCGACATGCCAACCATCAGCCCGCGACATCGGGACCTGACCCCACTTCAGGTCATGAGTCGCAGGGCGGTCCTCATGATCGCCCTGCCCGGATCGAATATGGTGAACCCCACAGCAGCCATGTGCGGTCCGGGCGAATGAAGGCCTCTGCCATGCCTGCAAGCCTCCTTCTGCACACGGACATCTTGGCACCGGGGCAATAAATCCCTACATCGCCCGCAATGCCTCCCGACACGTCTTCCTTCGATCAACCGGCGCCGCCGCTGGGCGCGACGCTGCGGCGGTTCCTGCCCTATCTCTGGCCGGCCAACGCCCCCGCGCTGCGCCGCCGCGTGGTCGTCGCGCTGCTGCTGGTGGTGATCGCCAAGGCCATCACCCTCATCATGCCCTTTGCCTATAAAGGCGCGATCGATCATATGTCCGCGGGCATGGAGGCGCAGGTCGCGCTCGCCATCGCCCTCATCCTCGCTTATGCGGGCGCGCGCTTCGGCGGCATATTGTTCGACAATCTGCGCAACGCCGCGTTCGAGCGCGTCGGACAGGAAGCCACGCGGCGGCTGGCAGAGCATGTGTTCGTGCAACTGCACCAGCTATCGCTGCGCTTCCACCTCGACCGCAAGACGGGCGGCGTCACCAAGATCATCGAGCGCGGCACCAAGAGCATCGACACCATGCTCTATTTCCTGCTGTTCAACATCGCGCCGACGATCATCGAACTTAACGCCGTCTGCATCATCTTCTTCGTGAAATTCGGCTGGGGTCTCGTCACCGCCACGGTGGCGATAGTGCTGCTCTATATCTGGTTCACCCGGACCGTGACGCAATGGCGCGACCATCTGCGCCGCGACATGGTAAATCTGGATACCAACGCGGTGTCCCATGCCGTCGACAGCCTGCTCAATTTCGAGACGGTGAAATATTTCGGCGCCGAGGAGCGCGAGGCCGGACGCTACAGCCAGGCGATGCGCAGCTATGCCAATGCGGCGGTAAAGTCCGAAAACAGCCTCGCCCTCCTCAATATCGGTCAGTCGCTCATCACCAATCTGATGATGGCCGGCGCGATGGGCTATACCGTCTGGGGGTGGAGCAAGGGGCAGTTCACCACCGGCGACGTGGTGCTCGTCAATACGCTGCTCGCCCAGCTCTTCCGGCCGCTCGATCTGCTCGGCATGGTCTATCGCACCATCCGCCAGGGCGCGATCGACATGGAGGCGATGTTCCGCCTGATCGACACGCCGACCGAGATCAGGGACCAGCCCCATGCCCCGGCCCTGCATGTGGAGGCAGGCGAGGTGCGGTTCGAAAATGTGCGGTTCGGCTATAATGCCGACCGTGAAATACTGCATGGCGTCAGCTTCAGCATTCCGGCCGGGCAAACGCTGGCGATCGTTGGCCCCACCGGCGCGGGCAAATCGACCATCGCGCGGCTGCTCTTCCGCTTCTACGACATGCAGGCAGGGCGGATCACCATCGACGGGCAGGATATCGCGCAGGTGACGCAGCACAGCCTGCGCGCGGCGATCGGCATCGTGCCGCAGGACATGGTGCTGTTCAACGACACCATCGGCTATAACATCGCCTATGGCCGCGAGGGCGCGACACAGGCGGAGATAGAAGCCGCCGCGCGGGGAGCCTCCATCCACGACTTCATCCGCTCGCTGCCGCAGGGCTATGAAACGCGGGTGGGGGAACGCGGCCTCAAACTGTCGGGCGGGGAAAAGCAGCGCGTGGCGATCGCCCGCACGCTGCTCAAGGACCCGCCGGTCCTGATCCTCGACGAGGCGACGAGCGCGCTCGACAGCCGCACCGAGGCCTCGATCCAGTCGGTGCTGCGCGAAATGGCGCGGCGGCGCACGACCATCATCGTCGCGCATCGCCTCTCCACCGTGGTGGAAGCGGACGAGATCATCGTGCTGGAGGCAGGACAGATTGCCGAGCGGGGCAGCCATGGCGATTTGCTGGCGCGTGGCGGCGTCTATGCGGAGATGTGGGCGCGGCAGGCCGCTGAACAGGACAGGGCGGTCGCCATCGCCGCAAGCGAAGCCTGATCCGGCGGGGCTGACTGTTTCCTCCCGCGCAGAATCACTCTATGCAGGGCGCCGATCCTCATTTCGAGCAAGGAAGCCTCATGTTCCGTCAGCTTACCGACAGCCTTTTCGTCTCTCCCCAGATCAGCGTCGCCGATGTCGAACAGGCAAAAGCGCTGGGCGTCAGCTTCATCGTCAACAACCGGCCGGACGATGAGGAGCCGGGTCAGGTGAACGGCCCGGAAATCGAGGCGGCGGCGCAGGCGGCGGGCATCGGTTATGCCAGCGTGCCGGTCACCCATGGGGGCTTCGCGCCCTGGCAGCTCGACGGTATGGATCAGGCGATCGCGGCGGCGCAGGGCGGCAAGCTGCTCGCCTATTGCCGGTCGGGTACGCGCTCGACCCTGCTCTGGGCGCTAAGCCGCGCGCGCGCGGGCGACAATCCCGATGCGCTGAGCGCGACGGCAGCGGCAGGAGGCTATGATCTCTCGCCGGTGCGGCAGATCATGGACGCGCTGTCCGCCAACAAGGGCTGAACGGCCAGCCCTCTCCCGCTACCGGGATACATAGGGGAAAGGGGCGGTCCTTAAGGGACTGCCCTTTTTCTGTGCGGCCTATACGGCCTGCAAAGCTGTTTGCGGAATAGCTGCCCGGGGGTGGGACACGAGCCGCCGGATGGGCGCCAGACGATGACACCCATCTGCCCCTGCGGCCTGGGAGAACAGCGACGGTCCCTTTACGCCGCAAGCCCCAAAGAAAAATGGGCCGGTACATTGCTGCACCGGCCCGAGTTATGTTCGCAGGAGGAACATCGTGGGGGTGGGGCCATCCCTCCGGGCGGCCCCGCCCAAACTCAATCAGTTGTAGGCACGCTCGCCATGTTCGCCGAGGTCGAGGCCTTCCTGCTCGACTTCCGGGCTGACCCGCAGGCCGGTCAGGGCCTTGGCGACGTAGATCGCGATCACGGTGCCGATGCTGGACCAGATGATCGTGGTGACGACCGCGAGGATCTGGGTCACGAGCTGGCCGCCCATCACATAATCCGCAGCGCCGGGGCCGCCGAGGCTCGGCGCGTAGACGATGCCGGTGCCGATCGCGCCGACCATGCCGCCGATGCCGTGGATACCGAAGGCGTCGAGGGAGTCGTCATAGCCGAACATGGGCTTCAGCTTCGAAACCGCGAAGAAGCAGACGACCGAGGCGACCGCGCCCAGGACGATGGCGCCGAACGGGCCGGAATTGCCGGCCGCCGGGGTGATGGCGACGAGACCGGCGATGACGCCCGAGCAGAAGCCCAGCGAAGAGGGCTTGTGACCGGCCAGCTTTTCCACCAGCATCCAGGCCAGAGCCGCAGCGGCGGTGGCGACGAAGGTGTTGATCATCGCAAGCGCGGCCGAGCCATTGGCGCCCAGAGCCGAACCGGCGTTGAAGCCGAACCAGCCGACCCACAGCAGGCCGGTGCCGACCATGGTCAGCGTCAGGCTGTGCGGGGGCATCGGTTCCTTGGGATAGCCCATGCGCTTGCCGAGCAGGATGCAGGCAATGAGGGCCGAAACACCGGCGTTGATGTGAACGACCGTGCCGCCGGCGAAGTCGAGCGCGCCCATGTCGAAGAACAGGCCGCCTTCCGCCCACACCATATGCGCGATCGGGAAGTAGACGATGGTGAGCCAGATCGGCGCGAACACCATCAGTGCAGCGAACTTCATGCGCTCCACCACAGAGCCGATGACCAGCGAGATGGTAATCGCGGCGAAGGTCATCTGGAAACAGACGAACACATATTCAGGGATGGTCCCGGACAGGCTGTCCGGCGTTATTCCGGCGAGGAAATATTTGCCCCAGGCCATGAACTTGTTGCCTTCAGGGCCGAAAGCGGTGCCATAGCCCCAGATCACCCAGATGACCATGGCGAGCGCCGTCGCCGCGCCGATCTGCGTCATGGTCGACAGCATGTTCTTGGACCGGGTGAGACCGCCATAGAACAGGGCCAGACCCGGCAGGATCATCAGGAAAACGAGGATCGTGGACGTCATCATCCACGCATTGTCGCCCGTATTGAGCGTCGGCTCAGCGGCAGCTTCCTGCGCCCAGACCGGCATGGAGGTAGCGAGCGTGGCGCCCAGGGCAGCCGCCGCTCCGCATAGCTTCTTGGAAATGGTCATTATTTCCCCCTTCATCACAGCGCCGTTTCGCCGGTTTCACCGGTACGGATGCGCACCGCCTGGCCAACATCGAGCACGAAGATCTTGCCGTCGCCGATAGCGCCGCTGTTCGCGGCCTGCTGGACGACTTCGACCACACGGGGGGCCAGATCGTCGTCGCAAACGACCTCGACCTTGATCTTGGGCACCATATTGGTGCTGTATTCCGCGCCACGATAGATTTCGGTCTGGCCCTTCTGGCGGCCGAAACCCTTGACCTCGCTCACCGTCATGCCGGCAACGCCGACGGAGGACAGCGCCTCGCGGACATCGTCCAGCTTGAACGGCTTAATGATTGCCATGATTAGTTTCATGCTACCCCCTTGTCTGGTGTGCAGGGGAATAGAAGCAAGGGCTGTGCCAATTTATAAAAGGCGGGTTAATGCGGTTCTCCGGCATGACGAAACACCAAAGGCGCTGCAATTTTGGGCATGGTTTCGCGGGTGCCTATTTTTTAGGCAGAAAAATGGTGCAATAGCGAAATGAAAATGGCCCCGCCGCGAAAAGAGGCACGCCCGTCACCATGGGCGAACGCGCCCGGCAAGCCCGGACGGGAGGGATATGGCGCACTATTGCACGGTGTCGGCGCCCACATCCAGCGCCGCCCGGGCATTATCCGCCTGCTGATCAAGCATCGCGGCCGCTTCATTGAGCGCCCTTGCCTCGCCGACGGTCACACCGCCCACATCGCGATCCTCATCAGAGCCGCCACATCCCGAAAGCGCCATCAGCATGGCCGCCGCGATCATCCATCGAGCCACGGAAACTCCTTCACTTGATCTGATGCAAAAAGAGGAAGGCAAAAAGAAAGGGGGACGGGCCGCCCGGCCTCATCCCCCTCTCCTCTAAAACTCTCTGGCGAGATTAGAGCGTGTTCGCCACGTTGTGCGCCGCATTACCGGCGTCGTTGGCAACATTGGCGGTCGCGTTCATCGCCGCGTCCATCGCATTGTCGGCCGCGTTCAGCGCGTTATCGGTCGCATTGGCGACGTTGTTGGAAGCGCTGGAAGCTTCCTGCTTCGAGCAGGCAGCCAGGCCGAGCGATGCAGCGAGAACGAGCGAAAGTGCGATAGTCTTGGTCATGAGCAAACCCCTGTCTCTGAGATAGCGTACAATGCAGACTCCTCCCGGAGAAAAGCTCACCCCCAATTAAGCCTGCGCCGCGATTTCTAAACGCTTGGACACGGGAACGCAAGCCGCTCTTGCAGGAGATGCGTCTTCACCCTTCCAAAAAAGGACGCAAATCCTGCGAGTCCCGCAACCGTAACGAGCGATATGAACAATATAAAGATTTCTTTATATGGAATATTGACCTCATATAAGGATATCTTTATATAATGCGGCATGACTGAGCTTCTGGACATTTTTCGCGCCCTTGCCGACCCCACCCGCATGCGCATCATGCACCTGCTGGGCACCATGGAATTATCCGTGGGGGAACTGGCGCAGGCGGTCGCGCAAAGCCAGCCGCGCGTCTCCCGCCATGTGAAAATCATGGCGGAAGCGGGTCTGATCGACCGGCGCAAGGAAGGAAACTGGGTATTTCTGCGCATCGGCGCCACCCCGGCCTGCCGCCAGTTGCTGCCGCTGTTCGACGCCGTGCCCGCTTCCGAAAGCGAAGGATTATGGCTGCGCGCCGATCTGGCGCGCCTCGCCGCGATCCGCGCCGACCGGGTGCGCGCGGCCGATGAATATTTCGCCCGCCATGCCGATGAATGGGACGCGATCCGCTCGCTCCATGTCCCCGAGGCGGAGGTCGAGCAGGCGATGGCCAAGCTGGTCGGTTCCTCGGCCATCCGCCATCTGGTCGATCTGGGCACCGGCACCGGCCGGTTGATCGAGCTGTTCGGGCCGCAGGCCGAACGCATCAGCGCGATCGACCGCAGCCCGGACATGCTCCGCCTCGCCCGTTCCAAATTGCCCGAGGACAATGCCGAGCGCTATAATCTCCTGCTGGGCGATTTCTGCGACCTGCCGCTGGAAGCGGGCAGCGCCGATCTCGTCACCGCGCATCAGATCCTGCATTATAGCCCGGTGCCCGAAAAGGTGATCGCGGAAGGCGCCCGCGCATTGGGCGAGCAGGGCCGCATGCTGGTGGTCGATTTCGCCCCGCATGACCGGGAGGAGCTGCGCACGCGCGACCAGCATGAGCGCCTCGGCTTCTCCGACGAGCAGATCGCAGGCTGGTTCGAAGCCGCCGACATGACGCTGGAGGCGGCAGAAGCGCTGCCCGGCAAGGAACTTACGGTGAAATTATGGCTCGGCCGTCGCCAGCACGCGAAGGTGCAGCCGATCAGGGAACGGAAAACCTCATGAACGCGCAAAGCAGCACATGGCCGGACGCCCGCCAGTTTCTGGAAACCCCGCTTTATGCGGACATGATCGGCGATGCCGAGGTCAGCTTCGAATTTTTCCCGCCCAAGACGGACAAGGTAGAGGAACAGCTCTGGCACAGCATCGAGACGCTGCTGCCGCTGGGGCCGCGCTTCGTGTCCGTCACCTATGGCGCGGGCGGCACCACCCGCGAACGCACCCATGCGACGGTGGCGCGGATCGCGCAGGAAACCACCACCCCGGCGGCCGCGCACCTCACCTGCGTCGGCGCCAGCAAGGATGAGATCGCCGAAGTCGCCCATGCCTATTGGGAGGCCGGCATCCGCCACATCGTCGCGCTGCGCGGCGATGCCCCCCAGCAGGAAGGCACCTTCGTGCCGCACCCCCAGGGCTATGCCAGCGCGGCGGACCTGGTGGCGGGCCTTAAATCCCTGCATGATTTCGAGATTTCCGTCGCCGCCTATCCGGAGGTGCATCCCGATGCGGCGAGCGCACAGGCGGACATGGACAATCTGAAGCGCAAGATCGATGCGGGCGCGACCCGTGCGATCACGCAGTTCTTCTTCTCGCCGGACACCTATTTCCGCTTTCTCGACAAGATCCATGCGGCGGGGATCGAGGCGGAAATCCTGCCCGGCATCATGCCCGTCACCAATTTCACCGGCGTCCAGAAGATGGCCGCGATGTGCAACACGCAGATTCCCGACTGGATGGAGCGCCTGTTCGCCGGGCTGGAGCATCACCCCGGCACGCGCCAGCTGATCGCGGCGACGCTGACGGCCGAACTATGCCGCAAGCTTTATGCGGGCGGCGTGCGCGGCTTTCATTTCTACACGCTCAACCGCGCGGAGCTGAGCTTTGCGATCTGCCATCTGCTCGGCCTGCGCGCAAAGGCGGAGGGGCAGGCATGAGTGCGCCCGTCGATGCGGAAACGCTGTTCCGCCAGCGCGCCGGTGAGCGCATCCTGATCTTCGACGGCGGCTATGGCACGGCGATCCAGCGTTACGGGCTGACCGAGGCCGATTATCGCGGTTCGCTCGATCTGGAGAAGGACCAGAAGGGCAATAACGACCTGCTGTGCCTGACCCGCCCGGATATCGTGAAGGCGATCCATAGCGCCTATCTCGACGCGGGTGCGGACATGATCGAGACCAACAGCTTTTCGGGCACGCGCATCGCCATGGCCGACTATGGCGCGGAGCATCTGGTGCGCGAACTGAACCTCGCCGCCGCCCGCCTCGCCCGCGAGGCCTGCGACGAGGCCGAGGCGAAGGATGGGCTGCGCCGTTTCGTCGCGGGCGCGATCGGCCCGACCAACAAGACGCTGTCGATCAGTCCGGACGTCAACGACCCCGCCTATCGCGAGATCGATTATGACGCGCTGAAGGAGCAATATCGCGAGCAATGCGCGGCGCTGATCGAAGGCGGCGTCGATTTCCTGCTGGTCGAAACCTGCTTCGACACGCTGAACGCCAAGGCGGCGGGCATGGCCGCGCGCGAGGCCGAAGCGGCGGCGGGCCGCAAGGTGCCGCTGATGATGAGCTTCACCATCACCGACATGTCCGGGCGCAATCTTTCCGGCCATACGGTCGCGGCCTTCTGGTATTCGCTCCGGCATCTCAAGCCGCTCACCATCGGCGTCAATTGCGCGTTCGGCGCGGATTTGCTGCGCCCCTATCTGGGCGAGCTGTCGAAGATCGCCGATACGCTGATCCTCGCCTATCCCAATGCGGGCCTGCCCAATGAGCTGGGCGAATATGACGAACTGCCCGAGCGCACGGCGGAACTCATCCGCGAATGGACGAACGAGAAGCTGGTGAACATGGTCGGCGGCTGCTGCGGCACCACGCCCGCCCATATCGCCGCGATCGCCAGAACCGTTGCCGGATCGTCGCCGCGCGTCGCTCCCCACTTGCCGGTCGTCACCCGCCTTGCGGGCCTCGACCCGATGACCATCGCGGCCTGAGCCATGAGCGCCCCCCTGTCATGGCGGTTGCGTCCTGCCGGGCCGAAGGATGTCGACCGCCTCTCGCTGATCGGCGCGGCGACCTTTCTCGAAAGCTTCGCCGATGTGATCGGCGGCGAAGCGATCACCACCCATTGCCTCGTCGCCAATGGCGCGGAAAGTTATCGCTCCTATCTGGCGAATGGCGCCAGGGCCTGGCTTGCCGAGATAGAGCCGGGTGGCGCACCGATCGGCTATGCACTGCTGACACAGCCCGACCTGCCCGGCATGGAGGAAGGCGATATCGAGCTGAAACGCATCTACACCCTTTCCCGCTTTCATGGCGGCGGGTTGGGCGCGGCGCTGATGCAGGCGGCTGTCGAGGCCGCCATCGGGCAAGGGGCAAAGCGCCTGCTGCTCGGCGTCTATGCCGGGAATGATCGCGCCAACGCCTTCTATACCAAGCAGGGCTTTCGCCAGATCGCCACGCGCCAGTTCAATGTCGGTGGGCAGATATGCGACGATTTCGTCCTCGCCCGGCCGCTTTCCGCGTCAGGAACATGATATGACCAGCCAGTCCTCCACCATTTTCATCAATGTGGGCGAGCGGACCAACATCACCGGATCGGCCAAGTTCAAGAAGCTGATCATGGCGGGCGATTATGCCGCGGCCGTCGACATCGCCCGCCAGCAGGTGGAAAATGGCGCGCAGATCGTCGATGTGAACATGGACGAGGGCCTGCTCGATTCCGAAGCGGCGATGGTGCAGTTTCTGAAACTGATCACAGCCGAACCGGATATCTCACGCGTACCGGTGATGATCGACAGTTCCAAATGGAGCATCATCGAGGCGGGCCTCAAATGCGTATCCGGCAAGCCGATCGTCAATTCGATCAGCATGAAGGAAGGCGTCGACCAGTTCCTCGACCATGCCCGCAAATGCATGGCCTATGGCGCGGCGGTCGTGGTGATGGCGTTCGACGAGACCGGACAGGCCGACACCAAGGCGCGCAAGATCGAGATTTGCGAACGGGCCTATAGGCTGCTGACGGAGATCGGTTTCCCGCCAGAGGATATCATCTTCGATCCCAATGTGTTCGCGGTGGCGACGGGAATCGAGGAGCATGACAATTATGCGCTCGACTTCATCGAAGCGACGCGGGAGATCAAGCGCCGCTGCCCGCATGTGCATATTTCAGGCGGCCTTTCCAACCTCTCCTTCAGCTTTCGCGGCAATGAGGTGGTGCGCCGGGCAATGCATTCGGTGTTCCTCTACCACGCGATACCGGCGGGCATGGACATGGCGATCGTCAATGCGGGCCAGCTCGACGTTTATGACACCATCGACCCGGACCTGCGCAAGGCGTGCGAGGATGTGATCCTCAACACCGACCCCGGCGCTGGCGAGCGGCTGGTGGAACTGGCCGAGAAATTCCGCGGTACCGACGCCGCCGCCGAAAAGGCCGCCGAGGAATGGCGCGGCTGGCCGGTCATCAAGCGGCTGGAACATGCGCTGGTGAAGGGCATCGACGCCCATGTCGTCGCCGACACCGAGGAAATGCGTCTTGAGATCGCCGCGCGCGGCGGCCGCCCGATCGAGGTGATCGAAGGGCCGCTGATGCAGGGGATGAACGTCGTCGGCGACCTGTTCGGCTCCGGCAAGATGTTCCTGCCGCAGGTGGTCAAGTCCGCCCGCGTGATGAAGCAGGCCGTTGCCCACCTGTTTCCCTTTATCGAGGCGGAGAAGGACGAAAACGCGAAAGGCAAAGGCCGCATCGTGATGGCGACCGTGAAGGGCGATGTTCACGACATCGGCAAGAACATCGTCGGCGTCGTGCTCCAGTGCAACGGCTTCGAGGTGATCGATCTCGGCGTGATGGTGCCCTGGGCCGAGATATTGAAGGCCGCCAATGAAAATCATGCCGACATGATCGGCCTGTCCGGCCTTATCACGCCATCGCTCGACGAGATGGTGACGGTGGCCGAGGAGATGCAGCGCGCGCACATGACCCTGCCGCTGCTGATCGGCGGCGCGACGACCTCGCGCGTGCATACCGCGCTGCGCATCGACCCGGCCTATAAGGGGCCGGTCGTCCATGTACTCGACGCCAGCCGCGCGGTGGGCGTGGCGACGGCGCTGGTCAGCGATACGCAAAAGACCGGCTTCGTCGACCAGACGGCGGTGGATTATGAGCATATCCGCGAGACCCGCGCCAATAAGGGACACAGCGCGCTCGTGCCCATCGAGGAGGCGCGCGCCAACGGCTTCGTCATCGACGAGGCGCTGAAGCCCACCGCCCCGGCGCGACCCGGCGTGCATGTCTATGCCGACTGGGATCTGGCGGACCTGCGCGACTATATCGACTGGACGCCCTTTTTCCGCGCCTGGGAACTGGCGGGCAATTATCCCGCGATCCTCGACGATGAGATCGTCGGCGAAAGCGCCCGCAATCTCTTCGACGACGCGCAGGCGATGCTCGACCGCATCATCGCGGAGAAATGGCTGACCGCGAGCGGCGTCGCCGCGCTCTGGCCCTGCCGCCGCGAAGGCGACGATGTGCTGATCGCAACGGAAAAAGGCGAGGTGCGCATGCCTTTCCTGCGCCAGCAGATCGCCAAGCGAGAGGGCCGCGCCAATATGTGCCTGGCCGATTTCATCTCGCCGGACGGCGACTGGATCGGCGGCTTCGCGGTGACGGCGGGCCATGGCATCGAGGAGCATCTCGCACGCTTCAAGGCTGCCCATGATGATTATAACGACATATTGCTGAAGGCGCTGGCCGACCGTCTGGCCGAAGCCTTTGCCGAACGGATGCACCATCATGTCCGCACCACGCTCTGGGGCTATGCGCCCGAGGAACAATTGACCAATGAGGCGCTCATCAAGGAGCAATATCGCGGCATCCGTCCGGCGCCCGGCTATCCGGCGTGCCCCGACCATAGCCAGAAACCGATATTGTTCGACATGCTGGGCGCGGGCGAGGCCACCGGCATCACGCTGACCGACAGCTTCGCGATGCTGCCGACAGCGGCGGTGAGCGGCTTTTATTTCGGCCATCCGCAGAGCGAATATTTCGGCGTCGCGCGGATCGGGCGCGATCAGCTGGAGGAATATGCGCAGCGGCGCGGCGTCGACATCGCCACGGCCGAGCGCTGGCTGCGCCCCAATCTCGACTGAGGGTCGGTCGGGCGGGCGGTCTTGCGCCGCCCCTCCCAGCCCCGCGCATCGCTATGATGCCATGTTATATCGCGCCGCGGTCATCGACCGCGACGGCACTGCCCGTCAGCAATGACGCGATAACCATCCGCGCGCGCCATGCAGGCGTTGCTGAAATTCTTCTCGCGATGGCCACGCACCGCGCAGACCGGCGCATATTCGCGCGTGCAGGCCTGGGGACGATCCGGACGGGGCGGTCGCGGATGATGACCGGGCCTGCCCTCATCCTCATAACAGCCCCCCAACAGGATGAGGGCGCCAAGCGCCCCCGCTGACAAGCTGCGCATCCATGCTCCGGTCATCATTCCCTCTCCTTGCGAATAAACCCCAATCTATTGACTCGACATAAGAAAACTGTGCCGATCTGACACCATTTCCCATATCTCCGCAAGCGGGATAGCAATTGGGACGCGATAGGGTTATGCCTCCTCCCATCATGCGAAACAGGCACCTCTCAGCGCGCCTTGGCGGCGCTTTCCTCCTTCTGCTGACAGCAGGCAGCGCCAGCGCCCAGTCGTCGGGCGCAGGTCCTTTCACCGTCGCGGAAACCGGCGCTCATTTCCGGTCGCTCGGAGATGCGGTCGATGCGATCGGCGGTCGCGACGGCACCATCCTCATCGCGCCGGGAACCTATCGCCAATGCGCGGTGCAGGAGGCCGGCGCGATCGTCTATCGCGCCGCGCAGCCGGGAACAGTCACCTTCGACGGCGATATCTGCGAGGGCAAGGCCGCGCTGGTGCTGCGCGGTCGCGCCGCCGTCATCGAGGGGCTGGCCTTCCGCAACATGCGCTCGCAAGAAGACGGTAACGGAGCGGGCATCCGCCTCGAAAAGGGCGACCTCACCGTCAATGGCAGCCTCTTCGCCGACAGCGAGGAAGGCATTTTGACGCATGACGACCCCGCCGCGACGATTCGCATCGACCACAGCACCTTCCGCCGCCTGGGCCGTTGCGACCGGGGCCTTTCCTGCGCGCACAGCATCTATATCGGCCATTATGGGCGGCTGATCGTCACCCGCTCCCGCTTCGAGGCCGGATCTGGCGGCCATTATGTCAAGACGCGTTCCGCCCGGGTCGACATCACCGACAACAGCTTCGACGACAGCCAGGGCCATCTCACCAATTATATGATCGACCTGTCCAACGGGTCGAGCGGCCTCATCGCGGGCAACATCATGGTGCAGGGGCGCGACAAGGATAATCACAGCGCCTTCATCACCGTCGCGCCGGAAGGGCGGGATCAGGACAGCTCCCAGCTGGTCGTGCGCAACAATCGCGCCGCCTTCGTGCCGGGCCTCGTGCGGCAGAGCACTTTCCTCGCCAACTGGACCGACGACGCGGTGACGATCGCCGATAATGACCTTGCCAGCGGCGTGAAGCTGAAGGACCGCCGTTAAAACGCAGTCTCCTGTTCGCGTGGATTGACTTTTCACCCGCGAATCCGTATCGGCTGCCTTCGATTGGCGGCTGCTGGCGGGAAAATCCGGCTAAGCGGCCCCTTTTTGTCATACAAGATTCGATTTTTTGAGGAATGAGCGATGAAGCGCACCTTTCAGCCGAGCAATCTCGTCCGCAAGCGGCGTCACGGTTTCCGCAGCCGCATGGCGACGCCGGGCGGCCGCAATGTGATCCGCGCGCGTCGCGCACGCGGCCGCAAGAGCCTGAGCGCCTGAGCGACCAGCCGGGCGGCAGTGAGCCGCTCGTCCCTGCCTCGGTCAGCATCCTGCGCAAGCGCGCGGATTTTCTGGCCTGCAACAAGGGACGGCGGCAGCCGATGCCGGGTTTCGTCCTGCTGGTCCGTGACCGCAAGGATGGCGACCCTGCAATCCGCCTGGGCATCACGGTAACGAAGAAGATTGGCGGCGCTGTCGTCCGTAACCGGATGAAGCGCCGTTTTCGTGCGCTTGCGCGTGATATATTGCCGCAATCGGGCATTGCCGGCGCGGATCATGTGCTGATCGGCCGGGATGACGGCGTGGAGCGCGATTATGCGCTGCTGGGCAAGGAGCTTGCCAAGGCGCTGGCCCGCCTGAGCGCCCCTCCGGGCGAAAAGGAACTGGAGCGCGACCGCCGCCATGCCGCCCGCAAAGGCGCTTCGGGCGGCAGGAAAGGCCGGAGCGCAAGCGCGCACCGCAGCCGATGATCGCCCGCCTGCTCGTCCTTGTCGCCCGCTTCTGGCAGCTCGGCCCGTCCCGCATCCTGCCGCCGACCTGCCGCTATCACCCCAGCTGTTCCCAATATGCGATTGAGGCGCTGCAAAAATATGGCGCGGTTCGGGGTAGCTGGCTGGCGCTGAAACGGCTATTGCGCTGCCATCCATGGGGCGGATCAGGTCATGATCCGGTTCCATGACAAGAGGAACTTTATAATTTCGCCCGGCCCACGTCACTCCGGGCGGCGTGATTTTTGGGGAGCAATTCCACAGTGGACGACAAGCGTAATGTCATAATCGCGATGCTGCTGACCGCGCTCATCCTGTTCGGTTGGCCCTATATCGCCGACAAGCTGTTCCCCAATGCGACCAAGCCCGTCGCCCAGCAGCAGGCGAGCAGCACCGCATCGGGCGCACCGGCCACGGTCGAAACGCCCGCCACCATCCGCCCGCGCACGACCGTGCTGGCGGAGGGACAGCGCATCGCCATCGAAACGCCGCGGCTCACCGGCTCGATCGCGCTCAAGGGCGCGCGCATCGACGACATCACCCTGCCCACCTATCGCGAGACGGTGAAGAAGGATTCGCCGCCGATCACGCTCTTCTCGCCAAGCGGCGTAGCACAGGCCTATTATGCCGGCTTCGGCTGGTCCGGCGACGGGCTGAAGGCGCCTGACGGCAATACGCTCTGGCAGGCCAATGGCGCGAAGCTGACGCCGACCACCCCTGTCACGCTGAGCTGGAATAATGGCCAGGGGCAATTGTTCGAAATCCTGCTGTCCGTCGATCAGAACTATATGATCGCCGTTACCCAGAAGGTTTCCAACACCGGCACCGGTACGGTGGGCGTGCGCCCCTATGGCTTCATCAGCCGGGCGGAGAAATCGATCGACCCCGACACCTGGACCATCCATATCGGTCCGATGGGCGTGTTCAACGGCGCGGCCAATTACAGCGTGGATTACAAGAATCTCGACAAGGGCGAGATTCCCGCCCCGATCACCAGCACGGGCGGCTGGATCGGCTTCACCGACAAATATTGGCTCTCCGCGCTCGTCCCCGACCAGAAGGCGACGTTCGAGGCGCAGTTCCGCGCCAAGGGCAATAGCGCCGGCTACCAGACCGATTTCAGCCTGAACCCGACGCTGCTGGCGCCGGGCAAGAGCATCACCAGCACGTCGCGGCTCTTCGTCGGCGCGAAGGAAGTCAAGACGCTGGAGGCCTATCAGGCGGGAGCCGACGGGCAGCAGGCGATCGTCAACTTCGACCGTTCGATCGACTGGGGCTGGTTCTACTGGTTCGAAAAGCCGATCTTCGCGCTGCTGCACTGGCTGTTCACGGTCATCGGCAATTTCGGCGTGGCGATCATCTGCCTGACCTTCATCGTGCGCGGCCTGATGTTCCCGATCGCGCAGAAGCAGTTCAAGTCGATGGCCGCGATGCGTGCGCTCCAGCCCAAGATGAAGGAGTTGCAGGAGCGTCACAAGGACGACAAGCCGAAGATGCAGCAGGAGCTGATGGATCTTTACCGCAAGGAAAAGGTCAATCCCTTCTCCGGCTGTATGCCGATCTTCCTCCAGATCCCGATCTTCTTCGCACTCTACAAGGTGTTGCAGCTCACCATCGAAATGCGGCACCAGCCCTTCGTGCTGTGGATCAGGGATCTTTCCGCGCCCGATCCGCTGCATGTGCTGAACCTGTTCGGCCTGCTCGATTTCAACCCGCCGGGCTTCCTCGCGATCGGGCTGCTCGCGATCGTCCTCGGCATCACCATGTGGCTGCAATTCCGCCTCAACCCGGCGCCGATGGACGAAACGCAGAAGCAGATCTTCGCGATCATGCCATGGATGATGATGTTCATCATGGCCCCGTTCGCGGCAGGCCTGCTGATCTACTGGATCACCTCCAACCTGTTGACTATCGCGCAGCAGAAGTGGCTCTACAGCCGCCACCCGCAGCTCAAGCAGGCTGTGGCGAAATAAAGGACGCATGATGAACGCAACCAGCGACGACAGGGATGAACGGATCGAGGCCGCCCGGCGCATTTTCGCCGGACCGGTCACGTTCCTGCGCTCCGCGCCGTCGCTGAAATTCCTGCCCGACCCGGTGGTGAAGGAAGTGGCCTTTGCCGGGCGGTCCAATGTCGGCAAATCCTCGCTTTTGAACGCGCTGACCAACCGCAATGGCCTCGCCCGCACGTCGAACACGCCGGGTCGCACGCAGGAACTCAATTTCTTCGACGTCGGCGCTGTTGGGGATGGGCCGCCGATCTTCCGCCTCGTCGACATGCCGGGCTACGGCTATGCCAAGGCCCCCAAGGACATGGTGCGCCAATGGCGCTTTCTGGTGAACGACTATCTGCGCGGGCGGGCGGTGCTGAAACGCACGCTGGTGCTGATCGACAGCCGCCACGGCATCAAGGATGTCGACCAGGAGATGATGAAGATGCTGGACGAAGCGGCGGTCAGCTATCGCCTCGTCCTCACCAAGACGGACAAGATCAAGGCGAGCGAGCTTGCCGCCGTCACCGAACGCACCATCGCCGAAGCGCGCAAGCATCCCGCCGCCCATCCGGAGATCATCGCCACCTCTTCGGAGAAAGGCATGGGGATCGCCGAACTGCGCGCCGCGGTAATCGAGGCGCTCGACTGACATAACCTCACGGGAGAACGCCCATGCTGGACATCATCATCGGCAACAAGGCCTATTCGAGCTGGTCGCTGCGCGGCTGGCTGGCGGTGAAACAGTCCGGCCTCCCCTATAAGGAACTGGTCGTCTCCATATATGACGACGCCTGGCCGGAACGCCGGGCACAGCTCGACCTCGCGGTATCCAACGGCAAGATTCCGACGCTCTGGGATGGCGAAATCGCGGTGTGGGACAGCCTCGCCATCGTCGATTATCTCAACGATGTGACCGGCAACAGCCGCTTCTGGCCCGAAGATCGTATCGCGCGCGGCTTCGCCCGCTCGATCGCCGCGGAAATGCACAGCAGCTATGTGCCGCTGCGCAAAGCCTGCCCGATGAATGTGCGCAAGGTCTTTCCGGCGCAGACGCCCAGCGCGGCGGTGCAGGAAAATCTTACCCGCATCTTCGCGCTATGGACAGAAGCGCGCACCCGCTTCGGCGCGGGTGGCTCCTTTCTGTTCGGAGAGTTCGGCGCGGCGGACATCATGTTCGCGCCGGTAATATTCCGCATCCATGGCTATGGCCTCCCCGTCGAAGGCATCGCGCGCGCCTATGTCGAGGCGATGCTCGGCCATCCGTGGATGGTCGAGTGGGTCGAGGGCGCGTTGGCGGAAAGCTGGGTGCTCGACCAATATGAGCATGGGCCGGACTATAGCTGATCCTTATTGGGGCCTGTCCCTTATGGAAGCAGGGCGATGGCCCGTTCCGCCGCCTCGGCCGCACGGCGGGCGGCGAGCAGCAGGTTCGCCTGAAAATCGCCCACGCTTTGCCCATTGGCGTCGTCCGTCACCGCCTTGATCCCCGCCCAGCGCAGGCCGAGACGATGCGCGACCTGTGCCAGCGCGCCTGTCTCCATATCGACGAGATCGCCCGAAAGGCCGTCGCGCAGGCGCAGGCTATGATCGGGACATTCGATAAAGGCGTCTCCGGTGACGATCCGCGCCTTCGGCAAGCCGATATCGGGCAGCGGATGGGCGCGGAAGGCCTCGACGCTCGCGGGGCCGATCGGCCAGCTTCCCGCGCTGTAATGGGTGAAGCCCTGCGGCCGCTGCGCGCCATAATCGCCCTGCACCGCCTCGGCCAGCAGGAAACAGTCCCCCGCCTTGTCGGACAGCCTGCCCGCCGTGCCGATGATCATCAACAGTTCGGCATGATGCAGGGTCGCCAGCATGGTCGCGGCGGTGGCGGCGTTGACCTTGCCCACGCCGCAACAGCTGATCGCGATCGCATGGCCTTCATGCTCCAGAAAGCGAATCGACAAATGGCCGTGCTGCTCGACCCGCTCATAAGCGCCCGGACGAAAGGCTGCGGCTTCCTCCTCCACCCCGGTGATGATCGCGATGCGCATGATCAATGCCCCGGAAAGGCCATCAGGGCATGGGTTTCGACGCCCCTTTCGGCCAGCCTGCGCGCGCCGCCCAGATCAGGCAGATCGATGAAGAAGCGCGCCTGATCGACCACGGCCCCCTGCCCGCGCAGCAACTCGACCCCGGCGACCGCCGTGCCCCCGGTCGCGATCAGGTCATCGACCAGCAGCACCCGCGCGCCCGGCTCCACCAATCCCACATGCATCTCGATCCGGTCGGTGCCATATTCGAGCGCATAGTCGATGCCGACCGCCGCGCCCGGCAGCTTGCCGGGTTTGCGCAGCATCAGATTGCCCTTGGTCATCGCATGGGCAAGGGCGGACGCCACGACGAAACCGCGCGCCTCCACGCCCGCGACATAATCGATGGCGCCAACGTCCAGCGTCGCGACCAGCCGATCGATGGCGGCGCGGAAACCCGCGCCATCAGCTAGCAGGGTCGTCACATCGCGGAACAATATGCCGGGGTGCGGATAATCGGGGATCGTGCGCACCAGCGCGGCAAGATCCTCATTGGTGTCGGAAATAATGTCGAGGTCGGTCAGCATGGGGCCTCCGTCGCGATAAACGGCTTTGCTCCTCCAAAGCCCAACTGCCGCTGCGCGTAAAGCCCTTTTGCACCCTTCGCCCCACAAGGCCCGCCCTTTCCCTCTCTGGCGCTTGCTTGGATGATCCGCTATCGGGACGCCATGAGCCTCTCCGACAGCCCTGCATCCGCCCCCCTCGCCCTTGCCGCCCGCCTGATGGCCTGCCCGTCCGTGACGCCAGCCGTCGGATCGGTGTTCGACACGCTGGAGGCGATGCTGACCCCGCTCGGCTTCGAGGTGGATCGGTTCATCGCCGGAGAGGCGCCCGATGGCCCGGTCGAGAATCTGATCGCGCTGCGCAGCAATGGCGCAGGCCCGCATTTCGCCTTTGCCGGGCATCTCGACGTGGTGCCGCCCGGCGAGGGCTGGAGCAGCGACGCCTTCGCGCCGGAAATACGCGGCGACCTGCTATATGGGCGCGGCGCGGTCGACATGAAGGGCAGCATCGCGAGCTTTGTCGCGGCACTGGAAGGCGCGCTCGACCTGCCCGGCACGATCAGCCTGCTCATCACCGGCGATGAGGAAGGCGCCGCGGTCTACGGCACCCGCGCGATCATCGACCGGATGAAGGAACGCGGCATCGCGCCCGACCTCTGCCTCGTCGGCGAGCCAACCTCGGTGCATCAGCTCGGCGATATGGTGAAGATCGGCCGGCGCGGCTCGGTCAATATGTGGATCAGTGTCGATGGCACGCAGGGGCATGTCGCCTATCCGCATCTGGCGGATAATCCGATTCCGCGCCTTGTCCGCATTCTCGCCGCGATCGAGGCGATCAGTCTCGACGAGGGCAATGACTGGTTCCAGCCCAGCAACATCGAGATCACCGACATCTCGGTCGGCAATGAAGCGACCAATGTCATTCCGGCGCAGGCGCGGGCGCGCATCTCGATTCGCTTCAACGACATGCATAGCGGGGAAAGCCTGACCGCCCGCCTGCGCGCGCTGGTCGAGACGGAGGGCGGACGGCTGGAGGCGAAGATCAGCGGCGAATCCTTCCTGACCCCGCCCGGCGCCTTCTCGACGCTCATCAGCGAGGCTATCGCGCAAATCACCGGCCTGACGCCCGATCTATCGACCACCGGCGGAACTTCCGACGCGCGCTTCCTGTCGGCGCTCTGCCCGGTGGTCGAATTCGGCCTGTGCAACGCCACCATGCACAAGCTGGATGAAGCGGTCGCGATTGTCGATCTCGACCGACTGCGGGATATTTACGCGCTGATCCTTCGCCGGGCGCTGTCTGCCGGGCGCGCCTGAGCCGGAGGGCCTTCAGGCCCGGGCTTCCCTCTCGCCTTCCACCGCGCCGAAGCGTTCCAGATAGACGGCTTCGCGAATGGGCCGCGACAGGTGAAAGCCCTGGAATACCGAGCATCCCATCGCCCGCAGCAGATCGATCTGCTCCTCGCTTTCAATGCCTTCCACGACCATGGAGAGGCCCAGCCCCCGCACCAGCCCGACAATGGCCGAACAGATAGTGCGCGCTTCGACCGAAAGGACGATATCGCGCACCAGGCTGCGGTCGATCTTCACCCGGTCGATCGGCAGATCGCGCAACTGGGCGAGATTAGAAAAGCCGGTGCCGAAATCGTCGATCGCGATGCACACGCCCCGGGCGCGCAATTCCACCAGCGCCTTATAGGTGTCGCCGCGCAGCCTCATCATCAGCGTTTCGGTGAGTTCCAGTTCCAGCGCCGTGGGCGGCGTCGCATGACGCTGCATCGCGCGGTTGAGGCGCTCGAAGAAATCGGGCTGTGCCAGTTCACGACGGGAGATATTGATCGAAATGCGCTGATCGATGCCGAGCTGCGCCCAATGCGAGGCGGTGCGGCACACGCGGTTCAAGATCCAGTCGCCCAGTTCGACGATCAGGCCGGTTTCCTCGGCCAGCGCAACGAAACTGTCGGGCATCAGCAAGCCCCGGCGCGGATGTTCCCAGCGGACCAGCGCCTCGGCGCTGACCACGCGCCCAGCAGCAAAATCGACCTGCGGCTGGAACTCCAGCAGAAATTCGTCACGCTCCAGCGCAAGGCGCAGATCATGCTCCAGCTCGGCCCGGCTCGCCAGCCGCAACGCCAGATCCTCGGAATAGAGCCGCACCTGCCCGCGCCCATTCTGCTTGGCATCGTACATCGCATGATCGGCCGCGCGCAGCAGCGTGGAAAGGGTCGCGCCATGTTCGGGATAATAGGCAACGCCGATCGATCCGCCGATCTCCACCTGCGTGCCGCTGATATCGAATGGTTCCTCCAGTGCATATTGCACCGCGCGGGCGATCCGCATCGCCGAGCTTTCCGGCGGGATATGGGGGAAGAACAGCGTGAATTCATCCCCGGCATAGCGGCCGATCACCGTATCGGAAGTCGTGCCGAGCTGCATCGCCACCACTTCGCGCAGGCGCCCGGCAACGCGCGTCAGCAGATGGTCGCCCGCCGCATGGCCAAGCGTATCGTTGACGGCCTTGAAGCCATCCAGATCAATGAAGAACATCGCCGCCGGGCCGTTGCGCTCCTGCCCGGCAAGCAGAAGCTCGACCTGGCAGCAGAAACTGGAGCGGCTGGCGAGGCCCGTCACGCCATCCTGCATCGCCATCAGCTGGACATTTTCCAGCGTCGTGCGCGTCTGGCTGAACAGGCTTTCCATCGCCAGCGCCAGATCGGGCAGCGATGCGTGCACCATGTCGGGCACCGGGGTATGGAGATCGCCCTGCGCCGCCGCGATCAGGCGTTCGGCGGCATGATCGACCAGCAGAAACTGACGGCGCGCGAGGTGATAGATGCTGAGGGCAAGAATGGCGCCCAGCGCCGCGGCATAAAGGGCGACATCACCGCGCGCCGGATCGACGGCATGCGAGAGCAGAAGGCCTCCACCCGCCAGCAGGCCTGCCAGAAAAGCGGCGACCACGGCATAGGATGATGCCGTTCGCCAATATGTGAACCTGTCGAAGTTCACCCCGATACCCAATTGTTGCCGCCACGCCGGTTGCGTGACCTCTTCCTCCCTTCAATGACCGAAAGAAGTTAACAAAATAGCGCATCGCTGAGGGGCCGTTTATGGAGAATCAGTCACTTGCGGCGACGTAAAATTATATAAAGCGCCCCTTTTCCGCCATGGCGGGGATGGGCGGTACGAACGCTGGCAATCGCATCGGCATGGCCGCTGAGCGCCAGCCAATCCCCGATTTCAGACCGGATCGCGCCGCGTGTGCGGGGCTCATGCGGGTTGGCCGGCGCCGGCCGGGGATTGCCGGTCACCACCAGCAACACCCGCACGCCGCGCGCGATCGCCATGCCCAGCATCTGGTTAAGACGGCTATGGGCCGCCGCCAGGGTATGGCCGTGCAGATCGACGCTCATTTCCGGGACGATGGTGCCACCGGTGATCCGCCGTTCCCATGCATCATCCAGCATCGCGACAGGCGTGCGGGGTGGCGGCAAGACAGCTTTGGGTGCGGGAATTGCGGGTATGCGGCCCTTCACCTTCCTAGGCGGAGAAACAAGCGGCAGGTCGACGGCGCGCTCCTCCGCCCCGGCAGCGACGCTCCGTTCCGGGCGACGCTTTTCCAGCGGTCGCACAGATTGCGCCAATTTGGACCAGATTTGGCGCTCTTCAGGGCTGAGACGTCTGCCAGCCATGATCCGCCGCCAGCCGCGCATAGGTTCCGATGGGCAGCAACAGCAGCGCGCTGCCCCGCCCGGACATTCCGCCCGCGACCGCGCGCGCTTCCGGGCCTGCCCCCCAGAAGGTATCGACCCGATTCGCCCCTTTGATCGCCCCGCCGGTATCCTGGGCGATCCACAGCCCTTCGGGTTCGGCGCGATCCAGCGACAGCAGGATCGGCGCGCCCAGCGGAATATAGCGCGGATCGGCCGCGACGCTGGCCTTCGGCGTTACCGGCAGGCCCAGAGCGCCCAGCGGGCCGGGTCCCACCAGCTCCTTGAAGAAAACAAAGCTCTTGTTTTCGTTCATGATCGCGTGGCCGTCGGCGGGGTGGGACCGCAGCCAGCTCATGATATCCTGCATCGACCCGGCCTGGATGAGGCCGCGATCCTTCATGAGCTTGCCGATGCCGGTATAGTCGCGCCCGTTCTGGCCATCATAGCCGATGCGCATGATCGACCCATCGGGCAGGCGCAACCGTCCGCTGCCCTGAACCTGGAGGAAGAAGAACTCGACCGGATCGGCCGCCCATGCCAGTTCCAGCCCACGCCCCGCCAGCACGCCGCTATCCACGATCTGCGCCCGCTCATAATAGGGCACGAACTTCTGGCCATCGACCCGGCCTCGTATTGATTTTCCTTTCAGGGCAGCGCTGAACTGGCCGAGATCGACATCGATCAGGTCCATCGGGCGGCGATAAATGGGCGTCTGATAGCCCGCCCTCTGCTGCCGCGCGCCGGAAATTTCCGGTTCATAATAGCCGGTCGCAAATGCCTTGCCGTCGCCGACCTGCACCGCCTCGAAATAACGGGAGAAGAAATCCGCCGCGCTATCCTCGGGCCAGCTGGCCGCCGCCGCGCAGACCTTGGCCCAGTCCTGCCCCTGCGTCAGGCCCGACTGGTCGGTGCGGCGCATCAGCGCCGGGCAGGAGATGCGGAAGGCCGCAAGCGCGGCGCGGGTGCGCTCACTCTGCCGCACCAACCCCGCGACCGCAGGTCCGGGAGCAAGCCCCGCGCCCAGCGCATTCTCCCCGGCGACGACAGGCGCGGGGGTCGGGGTGGTGATGGGAGGACGCGGCGTGGAAGGCACTGGCGGGGCGGCCGTGCGCGGCGATCCCGTTCCGCCTTGCGGGATGATCCCGCTCGCGCACCCGGACAGCAGCGCGATGCCGAGAAAAAGAAAGGGGGCGCGTAAAAGAAAGGGCGCGCCTGCCCGGCGCACCCTCTGTTGTTCCATCGCCCTGCGGCGCTTGAGAACGATCATGCGGCCTCGTCTGTTTCGCTCAGCTTCCAATTGGGGTCGGCCTGACCGATCTGGCGCGTGAAGGTCCAGACATCATGGGTCGTGATGGCGTCGGTCATTGATCCGGCGATCACATTGCCATCGCGATCGCGCGTCACGGCGGCGATATCGGCGTCGAACTGCACCGTGACGGACGCCGTGCCACCGCGCACCGCCGCATCGACGATCTGCGCCCGATCGATCCGCACGAGGCGATTTTCGAGCACCTGCCCGGCTTCCTCGCGGTCCGCGATCGCCTGTTCGAAGGACTGCGCCACATCGGCATCGCACAGCCAGCGCAGATCATCGCGCCTGCCCTGCCAGAAGGCGTCGAGAATCATGCCATAGGCCGAACGCGCGCCTTCCAGAAACTGGGTGACGTCGAAATTGCGATCGGCGCCGATGATCGCGCGAATGCCATTTTCCGAACCGGGCGCCAGCAGCACCTCGGCGGGGCTAACCCGTTCCGGCGTCATGGGCTGGGGCACGCGCGGTTGCAGGACCCGCGTGGGCACGCGATCCTCCGGCTGCTGCAACGGAGCAGGCTGCTGCTCATGCCCGGTTCGCCGCCCGAGCACGGAATAAAGCCGCAGCCCCAGAAAAACAGCAACCATGGCGAGAATGACGATCATGTACACGCGAGAACCAACCTTGTGCAAAAATGCCTTGCGTGCCTACATAAGCATATCAGCGCGATTTTTCAAATCGGGCAGAGGAAATTTCCACGCCTTCACCAGCCGGACAGACACGATAAATAAACCGCCGGGCCTGTTTCCGGTTCCCTTTTTCTTTTGCGCGGCGGGCCGCGCGCCCAACCCGTTGCCCTAATTGTTGGAGACTGCTAAGCGCGCCTAGTCATTCTGCGGGGTCCGGCGGACCGCCGCTCCATCAGAACAGGGAAAGCATAGCAATGGCCGACGAAGCCACCTCCAACGAGCCGCTCTCCAACGGTGCGGACACCCAGCCCTCGATCGGTCTGATCCTTCAATATGTGAAGGATTTGTCGTTCGAGAACCCCAATGCACCGGCGGTCTACCAGTGGCAGGATCAGCCCGAGATCGACGTGCAGTTCAACATCGCCTCCGACAAGCCCGGTGATGACGTGTTCGAGGTGATCCTGAAGGTCGAGGTGAAGGCCAAGACCGCGCAGGGTGCGGCGTTCGCGGCCGACCTGACCTATGGCGGCCTGTTCGCAGTGCGCAATGTTTCCGACGAGCAGATCCACCCGTTCCTCTTCGCCGAGGCCCCTCGCCTGCTCTTCCCGTTCGCCCGCCGCGTGCTGGCCGATGCGGTGCGCGATGGCGGCTTCGCGCCGCTGGTGCTCGATCCCATCGACTTCAACGGCCTCTATCTCCAGCAGATGCAGGCGCAGGTCGAGCAACAGGATGGCCAGACTGTCGGCCACGCCTGAGGTGAAGCCGCAAGGCGGAGCATCGACCCTGTGGGGCTGATCCGCGCGACCGGAACGATCGGCGGCCTGACGCTCATCAGCCGGATACTCGGCATGGTGCGCGACATGGCCGTCGCCCGTTATCTGGGGGCAGGCCTGGCGTCGGACGCGTTCCTGATCGCCTGGCGCCTGCCCAATCTCTTCCGCGCCCTCTTCGCCGAGGGGGCCTTCGCCGCCGTGTTCGTGCCGATGTTCAATCGCACCATGGCGGAGGCGGACAAGGACGATCCGGGCAGCGGCCGAGCCGCCGCCTATCTCTTCGCCGGGCAGGTGCTGTCCGTGCTGTTCCCGTTCCTCGTCCTCTTCACCATTTTGATGATGGTGCTCGCCGCGCCCGTGGTCTGGGCGATGACCGGCGGCTTTCCCGATGGCGGACCGGAGAAATTCGCGCTGGCCGTCGATCTCACCAGGATCACCTTCCCCTATCTGGCGCTGATCTCGATCGTCTCGCTGCTGGGCGGCATATTGAACTCGCTCGATCGCTTCTGGGTCAACGCCGCCGCGCCGATCCTGCTCAATGTCTGCATGATCGCAGCCGTGGTCTTCTTTCGCGGCGATACGCCGATCGAGACCAGCTATACGCAGGCGGTCGCCGTCACCGTATCGGGCGCAATGCAGCTGCTCTGGCTAATGTGGGCGTGCGGGCGCGCGGGCGTCAGGCTGCGCCCCGGCTTTCCCCGACTGACTCCGCGGGTCAAGGAAATGCTGGTCCTCATCATGCCCGCCGCCCTCGGGCAAGGGGCGATCCAGTTCAACCTGCTGATCTCGACCTCGCTCGCCGCGCGCTTCCTGCCGCAGGGGGCCGTCAGCTATCTTTATTATGCTGACCGGCTGAACCAACTGCCGCTGGGCCTCATCGGCATCGGCGTCGGCACGGCGATCCTTCCGGCCCTTTCGCGCCAGATCGGCGGCGGCAATGTAAGCGCTGCCAAGGAAACCCAGAACCGCGCGCTGGAACTGGCCTGGTTCCTGAGCCTGCCCGCCGCCGTCGCGCTTTGCGTCGTCGCGACGCCGCTGATCCGGGGCCTGCTCCAGCATGGCGAGTTCACGCCCGCCGACACCATCGGCGCGGCGTCGGCGCTGGCGGTCTTCTCGCTCGGCGTGCCCGCTTATGTGCTCATCAAGGTGCTGACCCCCGGCTTCTACGCACGGCAGGACACGAAAACGCCGGTGCGCGTCGCGCTCATCTCGATGCTGTTCAATCTGGTCGGCAATCTGGTGCTGATCTGGCCGCTGGGCCATGTCGGCGTCGCGGCGTCGACCGCGATCTCGGCCTGGGTGAACGTCATCATCCTCTACTGGCTGCTCCACCGGCGCGATCAGTTGCGCGCCGATGCCCGGCTGGTGGCGCGCGGCCTGCGCATCACCATCGCCAGCGCCGTCATGGGCGTGGGACTATGGTTCGCCGGGCCGTTCGCCGACCGCTATATGGCATCGACCTTCCTTACCCGCGTGATCGCGCTTGTGCTGTTGTGCGGCGGGGGTGGTCTGGTCTATGCGGTCGCGATATTCGGCACCGGCGCCTATCGCCTGTCCGAACTCAAGTCGCTGGTCGTCCGGCGCCCACAAACGAGAAAGTAAGTCATGCGCATCCTCTCCGGCATTCAGCCAACCGGCAATCTGCATCTGGGCAATTATCTGGGCGCGATCCGCAACTGGGTGAAGATGCAGGATGAAATGGATGCGAATTCCGAATGCTTCTTCTTCCTCGCCGATATGCATTCGATCACCGTGCATGAGGACCGCGCGCAACGGCTCGCCAATGTACGTGACATGACCGCCGCGCTCGTCGCCTGCGGTATCGACCCGGACAGGAGCGTCCTCTTCAATCAGGCCCGCGTGCCTGCCCATGCGGAACTATGCTGGCTGCTGTGCGGCACGGCGCGCATCGGCTGGATGAACCGGATGACCCAGTTCAAGGACAAGGCGGGCAAGAATCGCGACAGCGCCAGCGTCGGCCTTTATGTCTATCCGGTGCTGATGGCCGCCGACGTGTTGCTCTATCAGGCGACCCATGTGCCGGTGGGCGATGACCAGAAGCAGCATCTGGAACTCACCCGCGACATCGCGACCAAATTCAACACGGATTTCGGCGTCGAGCTGTTCGCCATGCCGGAACCGATCATCCCCAAGGTGACGGCGCGGATCATGTCGCTGCGCGATGGCACTTCCAAGATGTCGAAATCCGACCCCAGCGACATGAGCCGGATCAACCTGACCGACGACGACGACACGCTCGCGCAGAAGGTGCGCAAGGCCAAGACCGATCCCGAACCTCTGCCTTCCGAGGCGGCGGGGCTGGAGGGACGCCCGGAGGCGCTCAACCTCGTCGGTATCTATGCGACGCTGACCGGCTCGACACCCGACGCGGTGTGCGCGCAATTTGCGGGGCAAGGCTTCGGCGCGTTCAAGCCCGCGCTGGCCGATGTGCTGGTGGCGCACCTGTCCCCGATCCGCCAGCGCTATGTCGGACTGAAGGACGATCATGCCGCGCTCGACGCCCTATTGGCCAAGGGCGCGGAAAAGGCCTCCGTGGCGGCCGAACCGACCCTGCGCGCCGCCTATGACGCCATCGGGCTGATGCGCTGACTCGCCATAAGCAGGCAGCGACGAACCGAGGCAACAAAACGATACACTGTTCAAATGCCGTTCAGTTGCATAATGTCATGATATCCCCCATCTAGAAGGAGGCAGCCGTTTTTTTGGCGGCGCTTCCTTCATTATGCAGGACGAGAACATGACAGCCCGCAAGATCATCGCGACCGCTTTTGCTTCCGCAGCTCTTATTCTGGTTGGCGGCTGTACCCAGTCGTTCAAGGCGGATGTGGCCCGCTTCCAGCAACTGCCTGCCCCGCAGGGCGAGAGTTTCACCATCGTCGCGGACGATCCGCACCTGTCCGGCGGCCTCGAATTTCAGCAATATGCCAGCCTTGTCGCGCAGAAGCTGGGAGGCGTCGGCTATGTGCAGGCGGGAGACCCGGCCAGCGCGAAGCTGATCGTGCGGATGCGCTATGATGTCGACAATGGGCGGGAGCGGGTGCGCTCGACCAATTTCGGCCCCGATCCCTTTTATCGCGGCTATGGCTACGGCTATTGGCGCAGCCCCTATTATTGGGGTTTTTATGACCCCTTCCTGTTCGGCGGCGGCTATCAGGATATTCAGAGCTATACGGTTTTCACCGCATCGCTCGACCTGAAGATCGACCGCGCCGCCGATAACCAGCGCCTGTTCGAAGGCAAGGCCGAAGCGCAGTCGCTCAGCAACCGGCTGACCTATCTGGTGCCCAATCTGATCGACGCCATGTTCGTCAACTTCCCCGGCCAGTCGGGGGAAACGGTCAAGATCACGGTCGCGCCCGAAAAGAAATAGGCGCTCCCTCTCAACAGAAGAAAGGGCGGTTTCCTGTCGGGATACCGCCTTTTTTTCGACCCGGACGTCCGGAATCAGACCAGGCTGTCAGCGGCGAGGGAAGTCGCTGCGGCCCCCGACGAGGGCACCGCGACAATGAGGATCAGCAGCGCAATCACCATCAACAACCCGGCCAGCAGAAAAGCCGCCCCGTCAAATCCATGTGCCGTTCCATAGGCGAGGGACTGCGCCGCCAATAGGGGGCCGATGATCTGTGAAACGCTGTTCATACTCGCAATCCCGCCCTGTAACGCCCCCTGATTGCGCGCATCCACCATGCGCGACAGGATACCGCTCAGTGCCGGATAGGCGAGCGCTCCCAGCCCGCCGATCAGGAAGAAGGCATAGACCTGCCAGCCCTGCGTCGCGAAGACATAAGCCAGCAGTGTGAAAGCCGAACTCCCCAGCCCGATCAGCCCGGCAAGGCGCTCTCCCCAGCGGCGCATCGCATAAGGCGTCACCAGCAACTGGACGAGGATCGTCATCAGACCGACGAAGGCGAGCGAAAGGCCGATCGCCCGCGCATCCCAACCGAAGCGGATATGCGCCCAGAAGGCCCATGTGGTCGGATAAACGACATTGCCCAATTGCCACAGGAACCAGGCGACCAACAAGGACGTCGCATATCCCGCCCTGAAGAGCGGCCTGAACGCGCCGATGACATGCGCCTCCCGCAGCCGGAATGGCCGCCTGTTCTCCGGCGCCAGCGTTTCGGGCAGCAGGAGCATCATGACGAGGGCATTGAGCGCGGCCAACAGTCCTGCCACTATGAAGGGCGCGCGCGGGCCGAATTCCGCCACCAGTCCCCCCAACGCCGGTCCCAGCACAAAGCCAGCCCCAAAGGCCGCGCTGATGAGGCCGAAGGTCGCGCTGCGTTTTTCAGGAGGAGTGACATCGGCGATGACCGCACCCGCCGGCCCGATGATCGCGCCGGCGATCCCGGCAATCGCCCGTCCGATGAATAGCCATAGCAGATTGGGCGCGGCGGCCATCAGGAAATAGTCGACGGCAAAGGCGACCATCCCGCAGATCAGGACCGGCCGCCGCCCGAACCTGTCGCCCAGATTGCCCAGGACAGGGCCAGCAAAAAACTGACCGACCGCGAAAATGACGAACAGCCAGCCCGCGACCCGCGTGGCGTCCTCCATCCCGATGCGGCCCAATTGGGTGATCAGCTCCGGCAACACCGGCATGACAATGCCGATCCCGATCACATCGATCAGGACCGCACAGAGAACAATCGGAATAGCGGAATGATGGGAACGAAGCATGCCGCGGCTATAGAAGGATTTGGAGCCGGGCGGAATCGCCCTGCGGCTCAAAAATCACGGCAAGTAAAGATTATTTTCAGGGAAGAGGACAGTGCTTGTCTTGTCCCCTTCCTCCATGATTTTCCGAAATGGCCTTCGCTGCTAGACGCCGCGGAAGATTACATCTCCAACTGGCGTTGAAGCATGCGGATATCGGAATCGATCTCCGGATTGGTCTGCCGCAATTGCTCGATCGTCCGCACCGCATGGATGACCGTGCTGTGATCGCGTCCACCGAAAATGCGACCGATTTCCGGCAGCGAGCGTGGCGTCATCTTCTTCGACAGATACATGGCGATTTGCCGGGGGCGCGCGACGGCGCGCGCGCGGCGCTTAGAGCGCATTTCCGACGGCTCGATATGATAATGGGCGGCGCAGGCTTTCTGGATCTCATCCACGGTGATGCGCCGGGCATTGGCGCGCACCGAATCGGCCAGCATCACCTGCGCAAATTCCATGTCCACCGCCCGGCCGGTCAGTTGCGCATAAGCCAACAGCTTATTGAACGCGCCTTCCAGCTCCCGGACATTGGTGCGGATCGACCGAGACAGGAAATCGAGCACCATCTCCGGGATGGCGACCTCGCCCACCGCCGCACATTTGGCATCGAGAATGGCACGGCGCAGACCGATATCGGCGGGCTGGATATCCGCGACCAGACCGCCCGCCAAACGCGAGAGAATCCGCGGATCGATCGCATCGAGATGATGCGGCGCCCGGTCGGCGCTGATCACGATACGCGCGCCATTGCCGGCCAGTTCATTGATCGTGTGGAGGAACTCCTCCTGCGTCGATCCCTTGCCCGCGATGAACTGAATATCGTCGATCAGCAGCAACCGTGCGGCCCGCAGGCGGGCCTTGAACGCCATGCTGTCATTCGCCCGCATCGCGGTGACGAATTCCATCATGAACTTTTCCGCCGACATATAGATAATATTATGGTCGGGGAAATGCGTCAGATAGCTATCAGCGACCGCATGGAGCAGATGGGTTTTGCCCTGACCGGTCGCACCATGAATATAGAGGGGATTGAACAAAGGCTGGGTCGGTTCGCCCATCGCCCGCGCTGCCGAGAAAGCCAGTCGGTTGCTATCGCCGATAACGAACTCATCGAAGCTGTGCCGCAGGTTCAGCGAATCGCGTGCCGGCGAAAAGGGAGGGAAAGCCTCCAGACCAAGATCGCCATCCGATTCGCCGGGCAACGGCGCGCCCTGCAACGTCTCTCCCAAGGACATGACGTCCCCAGCAGATGGGGCCACCATAGCGAGGGCTTCAGCCTGCTTGCCAGCGCCACGCCGAATCCGCACTTCGCGAACCCCGACACCCGCGGCCCGCCACGCCAGCCGCAGACGATCCCCAAATTGATTCGCAACGAAATTGGCGGAAAATTCGGTATTGGCGCACAGCTCAATCGTCCCGCTGAACGCGCAATAGTCCCCCAGAGCCAGCGGCTTCAGCCATTGGTCGAACATGCGCACGCCGACATCCCGGCGCAAACCTGTGCGCAAGCTCTGCCATACCGTCTCTAGCGCACCATTCTCCATTTCGCCGGGCCGATCCGTTTCCACTTTCCCCAGCTGTTGCAGATTTGCAGCGACATCACCCCTCTCCGACACTCTGCAACCTTTCTGCTTTTCAGCTTTGCGACCATTAAACACCATGGCACAAAAGGTCCCCTGCCGTTCACCCACAGGGATGAACAGTCTTTCCTCTTGTCACTCATGCTGACAGCGATCCTGAATCAGTTCGCCTGCAAGAGAGTGATTAGGCAGGGGGCAGCCTTCCGATCAAGAGCCGCACGTTCAAAAAAATGAAATAAAAGGTTTGACAGATCGTCTACCGCAGAAATGCGTCATGACAAACAAGTCATTGATATTATTTGAATTTTTTCGGAATATTTTTGAGCATCCCGCGCGAATCAGCGCGACTCCTTGGCTTTATTCCTATCGCTCGTGACAAAGGGGCGCAGCCGCTCCTCCCCCGTTCGGAATGCGGCAGCGATGACCATAGTTTCCCATTGCCTGCCGGAGAAAAACGCGAATCAATTGCAGCAGACAGGAAAAAACCCGCCGGATGGTTCCGACGGGTTCCTAAATCTTTCCGAAGGACGAGCCTCAGGCGAGGGCAACCACCGCCTTGGTCAGGCGGCTGAACTTGCGAGCAGCCGTATTCTTGTGCAGCACACCGCGAGCGACGCCCCGTGCAAGCTCGGGCTGAACAACCTGAAGAGCGGTCGTCGCAGCGGCCTTGTCGCCAGAAGCAATAGCGCTCTCTACCTTCTTAACCAGCGTACGGATGCGGCTGATGCGAGCACCGTTGATTGCGGTCCGACGTTCGTTGCGACGGATGCGCTTTTTTGCCTGCGGCGTATTGGCCATATCGTCCTCAAAATTCCATCTGAAACAGGTGACCAGCCAGATACGCTCTGCACCTGACTCGTGAAGCCGTCGCCCATAACCCCTTCTACACAAGCCGTCAACAAAAAGGGGAAGGGGATGACCGCGCAAGGGCAGGCGAAACCGCTTTCTTCAGGCGGCAGATGTCTGGAGCGTCCAGCACTCCTCCCCCTCCAGGGCGAGGGCGGTGAGAATACCACTTCTATAGGCGGCGGTATCGATGCCGATTCGATTGGGCCTGTATTGGACCTCATCGACCTCGCTATGGCCATGGATAACCCTCCAGGGATGGCGCGCCCGGCTTTGCAGAAAGGGCTGCCTGATCCAGAGGAGATCGCTTTCCTGCTGCTCGTCGAGCGGCACCCGGGGCCTTATTCCCGCATGCACGAACAGATAGTCATCCTGCACATGAAAGGCAGGCAATCCTCGCAGCCATTGCACCACTTCAGGCGCGATCGCCTCCCGGAATGCCCCTATAAGACGCTCCGCCGCCGCCGCACCATAATCGGCCTCTTCAATCAACCAGTCCGGAATGCCCCAACTGCGCAGGGTCGCATCGCCGCCATAATCGAGCCAGAAGCCGAGGGCCCGCTGATCGCCATCCAGCGCGTCGAGCATGCTCTGTTCATGATTGCCCCTGAGGCAGATCGCCTGCCCCGTCTCGCTCAGCCCGTGCAGCAAGTCGCACACCTCTCGCGATCCAGGTCCGCGATCGATGAAATCACCGAGCAGGATCAGGCAGGTGTCGGCAGTCGGGCGTCCAGCCCGATCCTGATCGATCCGCCGCAGCAGGTCTCTCAGCAGTTCATGGCATCCATGAACGTCGCCGATCGCATAAAGACGGCGTGCGCCGCTGCTATAGGCCCGATGACGCGGGTTCCAGCCCCACCAGTTCATGCGGCGGCCCGGACAGCACTATAGCGGAAAAACTGGCCCATCGATTCGCTTTCAGCCCAGCGAGCGCAAGGAACGGCTATGTCCCCAATATAAATCCCAAATAAATGCCCGGCCAATCGCTTGGCCGGGCCTCTCTTGTTCACTCTGAGATGCGATCTCAGTCGCGATTGCCCATGAAGCGTAACAGGAACAGGAACATGTTGATGAAGTCGAGATAGAGGCTGAGCGCCCCCATGACCACGGACTTCCCTATCATCTCCGTACCAGCGACATAGGTGTACATGCTCTTGATCTTCTGCGTGTCATAGGCGGTAAGGCCCGCAAACAGCAGCACACCGATCGCGCTGATCGCAAAATCCAACGCGCTGGACTTCAGGAAAATATTGATCAGCGACGCCACCAGCAGACCGACCACACCCATGATGAGGAAGGTGCCGAACCCCGACAGGTCCTTCTTCGTCGTGTACCCGAACAGGCTCAGGCCCGCAAAGGCGGCCGCCGTCGCGAAGAAGGTCTGCGCGATCGAGGTGCCGGTGTAGACGAGGAAGATCGAGGAAAGCGACAGACCCATCACCGCCGCATAGGCCCAGTATAGAGCCTGCGCGGTACCCGTCGACAGTCGGTTGATACCGAAGCTCAGCACCATCACGAAGGCGAGCGGCGCAAACATGATCACATATTTGAGCAGACCGGGGCCGCCCAGAATCTGGACGGCAAGGCCGCTTTGCGCGAACAACAGGGCGACGATGCCGGTCAACAACACGCCGCTGGCCATATAATTATAGACGGACAGCATGTAGGACCGCAGGCCGGCGTCATAGGCCACCTGCCCGGCTGCTGGGGCAGTGCGGCCAAAGCCGACGCTATCCGCCCGGGGGTCAGACCAGTTAGCCATTATAAACTCACTCCTTGTCATCGGCTCTATTGCCGACTTTCACCAATATCGGCTGATGCGCGCCCAGTTTCAAGCGAAACCGCCAAGATTAAGGGGGCCGCCGTCTCCAGAAACATTTTGAAACAAAGCCAGACTGCTTTTTCCGGCTTGGGCGGGCCCTCCTCTGCCCGCTTCGAATCAAAACGGACAGAGGCTTGCTCTTCTCCTTCAGGTCGCGCCGCTCTCCGACGCTTTGCGGGCAAGACGATCGCGCAGCGCCCTGGAAAACGGCCGCCCGCCTCAGGCGCCCAGAATCACGCCACAGGCAATGCGATCGCCGGAATTGCCGGCCGGATCGGTCTTCATATCATCCGGCCCCGCATGGATCACGATCGCCGCGCCATCGGCGTCGAGCAGCACCCCCTCAGCCCCCTTCAGCACACCTCCAGGGATGGAGAAATGCACCGAACCGGTGCCGTCCGCGCTCACATTCATATTGGGCAGGTCTCCCTTGTGGGAGCCTTGCGGGTTTTCCAGCCCATGCTGATGGGACGTCGGGTTCCAATGGCCGCCAGCCGACTTGAAATCCGGTCCATCGCATTTGCCGGTCATATGGACATGGGTTCCATGCAGCCCCGGCGTCAAGCCGGCGGCCGACACCTCAACCGATATGCCATTCTGGTCCTGGGTGAACTGGGCTTCCCCGACCTCCTTACCGGTAGCATCTTTCAGCACCGCCACCGCTGCCGGTTCGGGCGCCGCGACGGCCCCCGCCTTGTTGCCCACCTCATTGGCCTCCTCCTTCGAAGGGCCAGAGCAAGCACCCAGCACCGCGATCGGGATCAGGAACGGCAGGCAGCGAGCATATATATTTCTGGACATGACGGATCTCCGAAAATGAAAAGCATATGCAGCTTAAAGCGTTTTGAGGTCAGATGGAAATATCTGACGACCCGAAAGGCATGAAAAACAAAAGAAGATCAGGCTCAATCGAGTCGGCACACATGCCGGGATAACGCATGAAAACATGCAAATGTCCGCTTTTTCAAAAGAAGTTCAGCATGGAGAGTGCCGTAAAAAGAAAAGGGCCGACCAAATGGCCGACCCTTCCCATCATTAGTCTGATCCGGGATAGTTATCCCGGAAATCGGATCAGTTACCCGAACCCGGACCGTAGGTGATTTCCACGCGACGGTTCTGCGGCTCACGAACGCCGTCAGCCGTTTCGACGCGCGGCTTGCTCTCACCGAAGGCTTCGGTGGTGATCACGCCGTCGGAAATGCCCTTCGAGACGAGGTAGGCCTTGACCGAGTCGTTACGACGTGCGGACAGGCCGACGTTGTACTTGGCCGAACCCGAACGGTCAGCGTGACCGGCCAGCATGACCTGCGCGCTGCCGCAATTGGCATAGGCCGAAACCGCGTTGTCGAGGATCGTCGCCGCGTCAGGCGTAACCGCCGACGAGTCGAAGTCGAAGAACACGATATACGGTCCAGGCGTGCACTCCACAACCGGCGGAGGCGGCGGAGGCGGCGGCGGAGGCGGCGGGGGCGGGGGGGGCGGCGGAGGAGCCGCTTCCGGAGCCGAGCCGAAGTTGTAGGTCAGACCCACGAGCAGGCTGTGCGTACGGACATCAGCGTCAACTTTGGTGCCAGCCGGCGAGAAGCCAGCAGCGACGACACCATTCGAAGCAACGAGGTCGAGATTCTGATGGTTGTAGAAGCGATACTTCAGCGACGCATCAAGGTTGCTGGTCAGCGGGAAGCGGACACCAGCCAGAACCTGCCAGGCGAAACCGGTATCGGAATCGTCCACGGTCAGGGTGTAAAGATGGGTACGCGCCACGCCGACGCCGCCGCCGACGAAGCCCTGGAGACCGTCATCAGGACCAAAGTCCAGCAAGCCGTTCAGCATGAAGCTGAGCGAGCGAACATTGCCACGGGTGCTACCGGTCAGACCGTTCGCATAGTCGTTGGTGTCGGTCCATGCACGACGGAAACCAACCTCGGTTTCGAGACGGAAACCACCGAAGTCATAACCGATAACGCCATCGACATCATAGCCGGTGTTGTAATCGACAGTAGAATCGGACAGGCCGTCCGCGGTCTTGACGTCGAGATCTTCCACGATCATCGCGCCGCCATCGACGCCGATATACCAGGCGTTGTCGCGGGCGAGCGCAGGCGATGCCATCGCGGTCGTCGCAAGAGCTGCTGCAAGAGCAAGCTTCCGCATATCTTTCCCCTTTCAAAATGGTCACTAAGACTGCGACAACTCACTACTCTCTCAAAAGTTGCATGGCAAGCCGAGTTTTCCAGTATCAGAACTCAACCAGCGTCCTTGATTTTCCCCAAGATCGCGCGAGGCTTCGGCAAGCATGTAATTGTAAACAAATTGCAACCAAATTTCATTTTTTCGCTGTCTACTTTTCAGGCAGGACCCGAATCATGTTGCCTCGATCAAGCCATGACTGCGCAGCGCCGCCAGCAACTGCGCCAGTGCCGCGCGAGCCTCCCCATCAACCACGCTTCCGCCTGTCGGATCGGCAACAGGGGCCGCGCGTGCGCCGATGATCTTCAGACCCTCTAGATACACGCCGTCCGGGCGTAAGTCATCAGGCCGCCACGCCGCGCCGTCATGGCGATAGATCATATCCTCATCCGCCACTTCAACGCGCATCCCCGATCGCGGCGCAAGAAAGCGCCAGCCGCCCGACGTCATCATCGCCAGGCGTCCGTCCTGCTCCGCCCATGCTCCCGTACCGCCTGCCGCGACGATCCAGCCCTCCCCCGGCTCCACCGTCGCCGGCGGCGTGGCGAGAGCGCGGCTTTCGACCCGCGCGTGCAGCAGCATGTCGATCAGGACCAGCGCTTCATTATGGGTGATTTCCTTCTGCGCCTGCCCGGTTGCGAGCAGGGGCAATGCAAAACGGTCACTTGCTTCATCGGCCATGGCCATCGTTCCTTTCCGGTCTGGTTCCCGACATCCAAAAAGAGGTGCTGTCTTATATAAAGAGCGTAGCCTGCCCCGCCCGGCCCGCGCCATAAGTGCCGACCTGCCGGATTTCCGCCACCATCGCCCCGGAAAAGCCACGCGCCCTGTCCGCCGCGATCATCGCGGCGTCATAGGTCCAGCGCTCCGCCGAAACCTCGGCGGAACGAACAAGCGCGCCCGCGTGCAGCATGCGGATCTGATACACTTCCCGCTCCTCGGCCAGCGGCGCGTCCACGGCATCGTTCCAGCGCCACCCGCTGCGGCTGCGCCTGATCCAGCGCAATTGCCATTCGCCGCTCTCCCGGTCCGCCCGGACATGCACCGGCGCCAGCGGCAGCAGCGCCTGCCCTGTCACCTGCACGCTGGCGCGAACCGGCGCCGTATCGCCGATGCCGATCGCGTCGACCAGCAGCGCCGATCCCATATGCAGATGCTCCGACGGCACATCGAGCAGGCACTCCTGATCGAGCAGCAGGAACGCTTCGCCCGCCTCATGCAAGGCCATCGCCCATTCCGTTCCCTGCCGTCCGCGCAGCAGCCCGCCCAAACGCCAGCGCGCCGCGCCGATCTGCTCGGCCCGGCGGAACTGGATCACCTCCGGTCCGATCAGGGCGCAATTGGCCCCGCCGAGCAAAACCGCGTCATCGACCGTTTCCAGCGCCATATCGCCCCGCAACAGCTCGACTTCGATCCGCGACAGGGTATCGACCAGGCAAGAATTCACTCCGCTTTCGGGCGGCTCCAGCACCTCCCCCATGGTCGCAGCAGGCGCGGTCCCGCCAATTGAAGTCAGCGCTCCGCTTCCCCCATCCTCGACGAACAGTTCCGCCATGCGCCAGCCCTGCTCACTGCCAGAGGCGGCAACCACCACCAGCGGCGTGGTCGGCACCGCATCGCCCGCTGGGGGAAGCTCGGCCAGTACCAGCCGGGTAGGGCCATGCAGCGCATCCAGTTGCGCCACCGGGCTGCCGGAGCTTGCCGCAATGGAAACCGGCCCCGTCGCGGCAACCCGCTTGAGGCGCAGCCGCACCCCCATCGCCTCCCACTCGCTTTTCTCCAGCCGCCAGCGGCCCGCTTCGCCTTCGATGGACACCACAGCGCCCGGATCGATTGCCAGCGCGCGCCAGTCGCAGCGCAATTCGAGGACGGAGCGCCCGGTCCACCGACGCTGCAACTGGCTGGCCGCCAGCGCCCGCGCTATGTCGGCGTCGAGCGCAGCGGGCAGATCGAGGCTCGTCTCCAGCCGTCCAGGGCCGGGACGCTCCGCCGTCTGGGCGCCTGCCTGATAATCGCGCGCCGGGTCATAATGCTGGACGACGAGCCGTACCGGCACATCCTCCACCCGGCCGCGTGAATGGCGCAGGCCCCGCTCCTCGTCGCCATTGAAGGCCGCGCCGATCAGATCGTGGGACACCTCCCCTTCCTCTTCACGCCCCAGCGCCAGCGCGAGTCCCTCCGGCTCGATGCAAAGGGCGGCGTCCAGCCCGCTCACCAGCGGGTCGAGCGCGTCGGCAACACTGCCTCCACTCGCCGCATAGCCGTGGAGCATCGGCATCGCCTCATCCTGCCGCGCGGATATCGCGCCGCCGCTCAGATCATGGGCGATGGTGGAAAGATGCACCGCGCCGTCATCGGCCACGACCTCGAAGGTCAGCGACGGAATGCGATTGCCGAAATCGGCCAATTGCAGGTCCTCGAACACGGCATAGGCGATGCCGCGATGGGCAGGCGTCGCCGCAGCGCCCTTATGCGCGGCGATCAGCGGATCGAGCCCCTGATCCTCGCCGCCGCCATGAAGCCGGAACGCGCCGATCGCGGATTTGAAATCGCCCGCCGTCCCCCGCAGCAGATTGCCGTCCGCCCATATACGCCGCACCGCCAGTATCGGGCGGCAGGAAATGGCGACCGCAAAGCTGGCGCTATAACTATAAGTAGTGATCTTGGGCTGGCCCTTGCCGGCGCTCTGCTTCTTGCGATGCTCGACAAGATCGGTCGCCCAGATCACCGACCCCGCCACCCGGATCACGCCATAGAGGCGCGGCACCTGATCGCCATAGCGCGACGTCTGGAGCCGCAGGTCCGAAAGGCGCGCGCGCTGCCGCCCTTTGGGCGCGAACAGGATCTGGCTGTCGATCACCTGCCCCAGCGTCGCGCCGATCGCTCCCCCAACGGGACCGCCCAGCGCCGTCCCGACGACCGTCAGCACCATCGTTGCCATACTCTGTTTCCTTCCGTTTCCGTGTCAGGCCTCGGGCAGCGCCCAGCGGCTGACCTCCGGCCAGGGCGAAGGGCCGGGCATATCGACGACCCGCCGCAACCCCGCATGGGCATGAACATGCCCCTCGCCGGTCGCGATCATCAGGTGAAATTGGGCAACGCCCGCCCGCACCAGCACCACATCGCCGGGCCGCGCCTCTCCGGCGCGCTCCAGCCCGGCAGCCCGCAATCTCGCTTCCCAGCCCGCGACGCTGCCGCCCCGCATCCGGTAGCCGGTCGCCGCCGCCTGCGCCGCCAAGCGATGCCCGGTTCCCGCCAGCGCCAGCGCCACCAGCCCGACGCAATCGAGGCCCGTCGCCGCCTCCCGCCCCTGCCAGCGGAAGCGCGTGCCGACCAGCGCCCGCGCCGCCGCCACGACCGCGTTCCCCCACACCCTATCAGGCCCCGCCATATCAGGCCGCGCCCGGATAGCGGGTGAGGAGGTCGCTCCCCGGCAGATAAGGCTCGCCCCGGAAATTGATCGCATTGGCGAAGCGGTCGCGGCAGGTTTCCAGCCGCTTGTCGCAGCCCTCGGTCAGCAGCGCCCTTGCCCCCTCCCCGACCGCGAAGGAAGGCGCATCGGCAAGAGTGAGCGTCCCTTCGTCATTGGCGAGAACCGACTGGATCAGCCCCGCATTGGCCCCGTCCATCCAGCGCAGCACGCCAAAGGCATAGGCGTCCGCGTCCAGCCGCCCGCCAACGACCTCCACCGCCTCGCCGGTGACGTCCGCTACCTCCACCAGACGCCGCCGCGCGGCGAGATCGATGCGGCACGCCCGGTCCCCCAGCCGCGCGCGGCATCCCGGCGAGGTCTCCGGCACCGCCTGCGCCTGCAACAGGACTGCGGGGCCGCGCAGCTCGACGGAGAAACTCTCCCCCTGCTGCTCGATCGTCCCCAGTTCGCCGCGCATCAGTTCTAGCCACAACGCGCCCGGCTCCGTCCATTCGGTAAGGTGCAGCCACAGCCCCGCACCATCCCAGCGCCCCGCACGCAAATCCTCCTCGCGGATCGCGTCATGACTGAGCGCGCCCTGCACATCCATCGCCTCGACCTCCAGCCCGATGCCGCGCGTGATCGCCGAGGGCACCAGCCCCGGCGCGGCGCGATAGGAAAAGCCGTCGATGATAAGATCGCGATCATGACTGGTCAGCCCGATCGCCACCCCGTCGCGTCGCTCCAGCCGCCAGCAAAAGGCCAGCGCGACCAGTTCCTGCCCAAGGGCCGTGGCGGCGCTCATGCCCGCACCTCAACCAGCGGCACCGAGGGCGCTTCCCCGGCGGCGAAGGTCGCGCGGCTGATCTCCAGCCGGTCCTCGGCGAACCGCACTGGCACATCGAAGCGATAGCCGCAGCCCAACACCGCGCCCTCGGCGGGGGCCTCGTCAAAGGCGATCACGCCCAGCCCCTCATGGGTCCAGCCGCTCAGTTGCTCGACGCCATCGACGGAGATGCGGATGCTCCCGGCGACCGGCCGGGTGATGATCCGCTGCTGCGCCTCCTCGTCCTCACCATAGAATTTGGCGAGCTGGAAATGGCTCGTCACGCCGTCGCCCATGCCCAGCCGCTGGTCGATTGCCGTCACATTCGCGCCGGTGGGCCCGCTCCGGTCATCGAAGGGATCGGTGAAGCGGAACGCCCGCGCCGCGCCCCGGCGCGCCCGGAAAAAGGCGATCAGTTCCACCAGGTCGCTTTCCGAGCGCACGCCCGGCCCGGCGTCGAAGCGCAGCCGCGCATCGCCCCAGTCGCTGCTGCGCCGCTCATGGCCGGACAGGCTCTCGACGATCTGGGTCGAGAAGGCGGGCGTCACGCTCGCCTCCCGCCCGATGCCCAGCGGAAACGGTACATCATCAAAGGCCTGCATATCGCCTTCCCCTTCCAGATCATATGTCGTGAACCCGTCGCGCGCGACCTGCGGCAGCGCCCAGATGAACACCGCCGCGCTGCCCCGCGCCTGCCCGGCCCGGGCCGCCGCCTCGATACGCGGCCAGTGCGCCTGCGCATCCTCGCTCCGCAGCACGAAGCCGGAAAGATAATGCTGCTCGCCCACCGGATAGCCCAGCCGCGCGCTCGCCGCCGCGACGCCCGCGCCGGTGCGCGCGCTGCGCCCCTCCGTCACCCAGTCATAATCCTCCAGTTGCAGCACGTCGAAGGCCGGCCTCGCCCACCCCAATGGCATATTCGCCCGCCGCGCCTCGGGCATCAGCGGGTCGAGCACCGTCGGCAGATAAGAGAGCAAATGCGTCACCACGCCCGGCGCCTCCTCCCGCACGGCCGCGCATAATGCCGCCGTCGAGGCCGCCAGCAGCGCCCCCGCCGCATCGAGCAACGCCTTTTGCGCGGCATCGAGCGGCTCGCGCATATCAGGGATCGCCACCGGATCACCGCCCAGCGCCTCCCGCGCGGCGTCATCATAAAGGCAGATGCGCCCGTCCGCGGGCATGATCCACCACCATGGCTCGCCCACCTGGAATTTGGGCGCAAGCCCCGCCTCTGCCGCAATCCCGATAAACGCCCGCCCCACCGCCTGAAGATAGGCCATTGCCTCTTCGTTCGCCGGGGAAAGCAGCGTCGAGGGCGGCTCCCACCCGGTCAGCGCCGGGTCGCCATTGGCGGCGCGCTGCTTCCAGCCTTCCGGGCAATGGGCGTCGAACAGTTCATAGGACAGCGACCAGATCACCCCCAGTCCCAGCGCGCGCGCCTGCCCGGCAAAGCTGCGATGCCAGCCAAGGCAGGGCGTATTGAGCGGCCCGCCTTCCTCCGTCACCAGCAGCGCCTCGCCGCCTTCCTCCCTCGCGAGCCGGAAATAATGGCTCATCCCGACATAATGGAGAATATCGCCGCGATAGCCGAGCGCATGGATCTGCCGCACCAGCCGTTCGGGCGTCTGGTTATAGCCATCGTCGAAACCCGTCGCCAGCGACAGCCCCTGTTCGGGCATCATCACATCGCCGACCGACAGCACCGATGCCGACCCGTCGCAGGCGATGCCGGTCAGCTCGACCCAGCCCTGCTGCGCCTCTTCAAACAAAGTCGCGCCGCGATCATAGCCGGGCGACACCAGCGAGATAAACATCCGGTCCACATCGCCCGCCCACACCGGGTCGCTATCGCCGGGCAGCGCGAAGCCGCCGGTCAGCGCATCGAAATCGATGCGGATCATCGCATCCTCGGGCGTACCGCTCGCATAGTTCCACAGCCGCACATACCAGTTGCGCGCCGCGCCATCCTCGTCGCGCCCCTCGATGGTGAGCGTCGGCCCGTCAATCGCATCGAGCGGCTTGATCCCCTCGCTCCGCCAGCGAAAACGCAGCGTGCAGTGGCGGAAATCCCGCGCCGTCTCATAGGCGAGCAGCGGATGGCTCCACCTGTCCTGTGCCTCCCAGATCAGCCCGGCCAGATCGCCCGACCCGTAGAAGACCGCCTCGACCCGCAGCGCATCGGCCGCCGTCGTCACCACGCTCGCCATCATCGGGCGCGGGAAATTGACCGTCCAGTAAGCGGGGGAGAAGCGCTTGAGAAAACCACGCTCCTGCGCCCGCCCGGACGATGCCAGCCAATAGGCCATGAGATGCTCCTTACGAATTTCCGTTACCGTGACGCCCGCATTTTCTGCGCGCCCCCACCATTCGGGCTGTTGAGCGAGTCACCCCGCCTCGCTTCCATGCCGAAGCCCGGCCCCCTCCGGCTCCGAACGGATATCGGGACAAGTTTCCGCGCGCCTTATTGCGACAGCGCGCCCCGCACATTGCGCGCGATCTGGCGCGAACTGCGCGCCAGCGCCTGCGGCGCGCTGCCCTGCGGCGCGGTGACGTTGATCGACACGCGCACGTCGCGCGTTCCTCCACCCGCGCCCGACGCCACCACCGATCCGCTGCTCGTCGGCACGAACAGTTCCGGCCCATTCTCCCCCACACGATAGGCGCGTCCCGGCGACACCGGCCCGCCGGTTGCCCGCCCCGGCAGGCCCAGCGCCGCCATCGCGATGCCGGTCAACCCACCGAGAAGCCCGCTTCCGCCGCCAGAAGTCCCGCCCAGCCCCAATGAAGAGAGGCCGGAGGACAGCGCGGCGCGCGCGATGCTGTTCATCGTCGAAAGGGCGACGCTGCGCAGATCGTCGAACCCTAGCTTTCCGGTCCGCACCGCGCGCAGCAGCGTCGTTTCGATCGCGCGCCCGGCCCGGTCGGCGCCACTCGCCAGCGGCCCTTCCAGGTCCTGGCGCATCACCGACACATCCCTGGCAAAGCCCTGGGTGTCGGCCCGCACCGCGATCACCAGCCGGTCGATTTCCTCATCCATCGGGAAAAACCTCCTGCAAGCGGGCGATGCATGCGCGGCTGGGCGGGGCGATCGCCTCGCCCCCGCCCGCCATGCCCGGCATCGCCCGGATTATGCTTTCCATTTCGGCCGGGGTCGCCTGCCAGAACTGGTCCGCGCTCCAGCCCAGATGCCAGCCCGCCAGCCCGGCAAGGCGCTGCGCGGCAGCGGCGAAGCGCGGCCCCTCCTCTTCCGGCCCCTCGCCTCCCGGCCCTTCCGCGCCTTCCATCAAGCGCCGCCGGTCAATATCTGCCGCAGCACGGCCTTCAGCGCGGGGGTCGCGGCCGCCAGTCCCTGCGCCGCCACCGCCTCGCCCACATCCTCGCGCCCGACCGCCTCCGGCCAGCCATGGCGGCAATGCCAGAACAGGCCGATCATCTCGGCAAGGCGCAAGCCGCCCGCGCTCGCCCGCTCGATCAGCGCGAAGAGCGGCCCCAGTTCCTCCTCCGCCGCCACCAGCGCGGCAAAGCTCGGCCGCAGCATCAGCCGCTCACCGCGCACAACAAGGCTCGCCTCGCCCCGCAACGCATTGGGCATCCCGCCCGCTCGCCCGCCGCTCACAGGCTCACCACCATGCCGGAGCTTTCGAGGCTGATCGTATAATTGCGCTCGCCATTATAATCGCCCGCATATTCGAGGCGGGTGACGAGGAATCGCCCGCGCATCCGCTCCCCGCTTTCGAAGCTCAGTTCATAATCGTCGATGACGCCCGAAAGGGCATGGTTGCGGATACGGGTCTCGCTCTCCGACCCGGTGAAGATGCCCGCCGCCGACACGCTCACCGACCGCACGCCCGCGCCCGACAACAATTCCCGCCAGCCGCCAGAATCCTTATTGGTGACGTTCACCGCCTCGCCGCTCACCTGCAATTGCGTGGTGCGCAGGCCCGCGACGGTGGCGTAGGTCACAGGCTGGTCGCCATTGCCGACCTTCAGCAAAAACGCACTTCCTTTTTCAACACTCATGGAGCAATACTCCCGAAATAAAGTGATGGCTGACGGACGACGATGGTTGCGCCTTCCGCCTTGCCTTTTGGGGTGGAGAGGTTCTGATGATCTTTATTGCGCTTGCTTTTGCCGCTGCGGCCGCGCCTGCCGACGCGGTGCCCAAGGCCCGTCAGGCCTATGCGTCCTGCCTCACGGCTTACACCAACGACGCCACGACCAAGAAAATGGCGAAGGAAGAGTTCCAGTCCGGCCTCAAGTCCAAATGCGCGGACAAGGAAACCGCCTTCCGCACCGCCCTCATCGCCGCCGACAAGAGCGACGGGATGAGCGACAAGGAAGCCCAACAGGATGCCGACGATCAGGTCGCCGAATATGTCGACAAGATGACCAGCGACTTCGAGGGCGGGCAATAATCACGCCTTCCGCGCCCTCGTTGCAAGCCGCTGCGATTCAGACGGCCAGCACGCGAATGCGATAATCAAGCAGGGCGTTCCAGCGCCCTGCATTGGTGCGCAACAGGCGGGATCGTACCGGCCGCAGCGATGCGATCGCCCATCCGGCCCCCTCGCCCGTTCCTGTTTCCGCCCCCGGCACCGTTCCCGGCAGGCTCTGGACCGCCGCATCGGCGACCGGCAGGATCGCGCTGATCCGGCTGGTGCTCTCCATATCGTCCTCGATGGTGAGGACGATGCGCACCTCCCGCCCCGGCCGGTCCTTGCAGCCCCAGTCCGTGCCGCTGCATTCACCCAGCACGCAGGTGGGCGGCGTCGCCTTGGCGGGCGCGCCGTCATGCACGCGATTGACCTTCGCCATCAACGCCGCGTCGCCGCGCAATGCGGCCAGCACCGCCGCGCGAATATCCTGTTCCGCCTTCATCCTCTTTTTCCCCTCATGAGAATGTCCCCAGACCGCGCAGCCCCGCCTCCCTGATCCAGCGATCGAGCAGCCCGCGCCCTTCCAGCACCACGCTCTCTCCCTCGATCGTCGCAGCGATGCCGCCCAGCCGCTCGACCTCCGCCGCCAGCGCCTGCCGCATGGTGACGGCCCGATCCTCGCCCGCGCGCGCCGCCCTTCGGGCCAGCGCCCCAAGCCCGGCGCCTGTTCCGTCGCGCCCGCTCATGCCAGCCGCATCCGCCGCCATGGCCGCCAGAGTGCGGTGACGATCGCGGGCGGAGCCTCGCTCCCGCTGTCCGCGAACAGATGCGCGGCCAGCCGCACCACGCCCTGCCGCAGCGGATCGGGCAGGTCCGCCCAATCCTCCGCCAGCCCCGCCGACAGGTCGACCAGCACCCGGCCGGGCATCTCGGCCCGCATCACCCGCACCCAGCCGTCCCCGGCGGCATCGATATCAAGCGCATAATCCTGTGCCGAAAGGGCGCTTTCGGTGCCGTCCATCGCCACGGCGGCGACGCCGGTGATGCTGCGCACCGGGCAGGCGCGCAGCCGCCGCCATTCGCGCGCCGGGGCCAGCATCTCCATGCCGGTGCGCGCAAACAGATGCTGCGCGCAAAAATCCTCCGCCATGCCGATCGCCGACCGGCACAGTGCGGCGATCGCCTCGTCATCCTGCGCGGTGTCGATCCGCAGCCAGGCTTTCGTCTCCGCCAGCGCCGCCTCGATGACGGGCTGGCCCACCGCTTCCATTCGCCCCATCGCTTGCACTCCTACCGTCATCGCGTGCGCCTTTCGCTTTCGTTCCGCCAGAAAGGCCCCCCGCGCGCAGGCACGGGGGGCCGCCTTGTTCCGCCCCTCCATCAGGGCGGAATCGACATTCAGAAGAGGACGCGTCGAAAATGGCGAATGCGTGCGAGCCGAAGCGCCGCGACCTGAAGGGTCGCGAGCACCGGACGCGCGGAAATTCGCCATTTGCAGACCGTCAGAACGGAAGGACGATCCGTCCTAGGAGGCGGAGAATTTCAGCAGTTTGATCGCCTCGCTATTGGCGACCGCCCCGCCCAGTCGCTTCACCGCATAGAAATGCACGAACGGCTTGTTGCTATAGGGATCGCGCAGGATGCTCGTCTCATTGCGCTCGGCGATCACATAGCCGCGCTGGAAATTCCCGAACGCGATGGACAGGCTGTCCGCGCCGATATCCGGCATCTCCTGCGCCTCCACCACCGGATAACCGAGCAGCGTCGCCGCGACGCCCTCGGCCAGCGAGGGCTGCCACAGGAACGCGCCGTCCGCCGTCTTGAACTTGCGGATGCGGCTGAGCGTCGCGCTGTTCATCACAAAGGCGGCGCCCTGCCGATAGGATGCCTTCAGCGACTGGACGAGATCGATCAGCACATCCTGCGGGCTGTTCGCCGGGAAGGCGCCCGACACCCCGGTCGGCACATGCTGCACCGTGCCGAAAGATCGGGAGCCATCGCCCGCCGCGCTGGTCGAATAGGTGAGGAACCCCTTGGGCTGGTTGGTGCCGGTGCCGGTGATGAAGGCCGCGCCCTCCGCCCGCGCGAACTCCTGCGCGATTTCCTCGGCCAGCCAGCCCTCGACATCGAAAGCCGCATCGTCGAGCATCGCCTGGCTCGCCGCCGGATTGGCGTAAAGCTCACCCCAGGGCGGCGCGATCTCGTTGAAGGTTGGCGTCGCCGTCTCGGTCCGCGCGCCGGTCTCGCTCGCCCAGCCCGACGGTGTGCCGCCGCTCGCCACCAGCTTGCGATAGCCCGCCGTGCCCGTGCGCACCACATTGGCGATCGCACGGATGGGGGAGATCGCCTTCAGCGTGCTGTCGATCAGCGCGTCGATCTCGCGCGGCACCGCATAGCCGCCGCTCGCGCCAGTCGCGCCCGACAGGCTCTTGAGTTCGAGGCCAGCCTCCTGCCCGCGCCGCACATAGCGGTCGACAAAGGCCGCCCGCGCCGGATCGGCCGCCGCGTCCATGCCCTTGACGCCATCGAGCGCCGGACGATCCGCCGAGCCGCGACGGATCGCGCCCACCTGCCCTTTCAGCGTGGCCATGTCCGCTTCCAGCGCGGCGAGCCGATCATCCCCCGCCATCGCGTCGAAGCTGTCCTCCAACGCATCGGCTTTCACTTCATACATAGGCTTCTCCTGCAAAAAGTGGTTCCGGGCCGAAGCGTGCGAAACCACGGAAAGAAAAAGGCCCCGCGCGGGGGGCCTGATCAACGAAAGAAAACAGGGAACCGGCGGGCGGCTCTATTCCACCGCATGCACCCGCGCGCCCGGCTGCATCGGAAAGCGCACGAGGCTCACCTCAACAAGGTCCAGTTCCTTGAGGATACGGGGCGCGCGCCCATCGGCCCGCGTCACGCGATAGCCGAAGGAAAGGCCGTTCACCTGCCCCGCCCGCAACAGCGCGCCCGCCTCCCCGGCGTCGGCGTCCACCCGCCCGATCACGCGCAGGCCCCGCTTGTCCTCCGCCATGCCCTCGATCATGCCGATCCGCCGGCCCGGCCGATGCTGCCAGAGCAGCGGCACCGGCCGCGTTCCCCACGCCCGGATGGCCCGCGCGAACGCGCCCTTGCGGATGATATCGCCGCCGCGATCCTCCCGGTCGAACAGCGCCGCATAGCCCGCGAAACGCAGCGCGCTCATCCGCGCACCAGCGAGAACAGGCCCAGCTTCACCGCCATGCCGATCAGCACCAGCGCGAGCAGCCCCCGCACCGCCCAGCCGATCACCGCATCCTTGGCGCTGCGCTTCGCATCGCGCCAGGCCCCCAGCAATTCGCGCAGTTCGCGCATATCGCCCTCGGCCGCGCGATCCGACAGCCCCAGCCGGTCGAGCGCCCGCGCCGCGCCCATCTCGCTCGCCTCCTCGACCAGCGCGCGCAGCATCACGAGGTCGCCGCCCCGCCCTTCCGCCTGCGCGATCAGCCCCGCGACGATATCGCTGTCCCTCATGCACCGTCTCCCGTCACTGGTCCCTCCGTCGCAGGCCCCTCTGTCACAGGAATATCGAGCATCGCCCGCTTTTCCCCGGCGGAGAGGAAATCGGCATTGCCCACCCGCTGCCACAGCGCATCGCGCGCCTCGGCCAGTTCCGGTATCCGGTCGAGATCGACGCCCAGGTCCAGCCCCGGCATCCAGCCGCGCAGGCCCTGCGCAATCCCGCCCAATATCTTGCCCAGCAGCGGCAGCAGCGTCTGCCGCCATAATGCCCGGTTCGCCTCATGATAATTGGCGTAGCTATTGTCGCCGGGCAGGCCGAGCAGCAGCGGCGGCACGCCGAAGGCCAGCGCGATTTCCCGCGCCGCCCCCTGCTTCAACGCGACGAAATCCATCTCGGAGGGCGACAGGCTCAGCGATTGCCAGCTGAGGCCGCCCTCCAGCAGCATCGGCCGCCCGGCATTGGCCGCGCCCTGAAAGGCCGCCTCCATCTCCGCCTTCAGTCGGGCAAACTGATCGGCCGAAAGCGCCGCGCCGTCGCCCGGATCATAGACCAGCGCGCCCGAAGGCCGCGCCGCATTGTCGAGCAACGCCTTGTTCCACTGCATCGCGGCATTGTGGATCGCCACCGGCCCCGAGGCCGCGCCGAGGCACCCCAGCCCATAATGGTCGTCGAGCGGATGCAGCGCCTTCAGATGCACGATCGCCGCGCGGCCCGCGCCATCCTCGGCGGGCAGGCGGCTCACCCTTTCCCCGACGCGATAGCAATAGGCGACCGGCCAGCCGCGCGCATCGACGTCGACGCTGACCCGCTCGGGCCGCAGCGCGAACAGCTCGGCGGGCTGCCCGTCGCCATCGCAGCCGATCTGCACATAGCCATTGCCGTGCAGCAGCAGATGCAGCGCCAGCGTCTCCACCAGCCCCTGCCCGCCCGAAAGCTGGCGCACCAGCTCCACCGCCCGGCCATTGTCGGCGGCGCTCGCTCCTGTCGCGCGCACGCCGATGCCGCCCGCGCTTTCCGACACCAGCCGCACCGCCCGTTGCGCGACGGGGTTGGCGAGCACTGCCGCCCGCACCTGCGGCTCATAGGCGGCGGGCCATTCGCCGATTGGCGCCCCGCCCGACCAGCCGGCCGCGCCCCAGCCATAGGCACGCGACAACACCGGGCGCGGCGTCTCCCCCGCCCCTTTCCATCCGAATAATTTCATGATTCTTCGCTCCCGAATAATTTGGAGACCACGCGCGTCACAAACCGATGGTGCATTCGGGTGGTGGGGGGACATTGCCTCCCATGCGTCACCCCAGCGCAGGCCAGCATCACGAGAAGGCAGGTTCTCACTCCCCAAGCCCATTCGGGCTGTTGAGCGAGTCCCTCGCCTCGCTTCAATGTCGAAGCCCTGTCCTTCCTTGACCTGAAAAGAAGCACACCCCTTCGACAAGCTCAGGGCGAACGGCTTTCCTATGATAGGGACCAGCCGCAAATCGCCCCAGGCTTACAAACTGCATGATCGCCAGTATGCCCCACCCTCAGCAGGGATTGAAATTCGTCTCAGGTGGAGGCGAGAGGGGTGGTTTGCGAGCATCGAAGCGCAGCGACCTAATAAGGGGTCGTGAGCACCGAAGCGCAGCAAAGCCCAGCAAAGCGCCGCTCGCAGCCCCGCATAGGCTGACTGGCGTCCCACCTTCAGGGTAGGTCAACATTCAGGAGATGGTGAGTCGAAAATGGTGGATTTCTGTGACCCGGAGCGCAGCGACCTAAAGGGTCGTGAGCACCGGAAGCACGGAAAGTCGCCATTTGCAGGCCACCAGAACTGAATGTCGGCCTACCCTATGCGGCGATGAGTCCCATGCCGACCCCTCTCACCGCCGCCGACGTCCTGTCGGACACCTGCAACTTGCCGAAGATACGGCGCAGATAGGTGTCGACGGTGGCGGCGGAAAGGTCGAGGATATCGGCGATCACGCCATTGCTCTTGCCGCGCGCGACCCATTCCAATATTTCCAGCTCCCGCGCGGAAAGCAGCGCGGTGGGGGCCATGTCCGGCAGCAACTGGCACAGCCGCATATGGGCGGCCTGCGCGATCAGGTGCATCTCGTCGAGCGGCGCGTTTTCCAGCGCCTCCACGCTCACCGGATTGCCGACCGCCAGCGTGCCCTTGCGTCCGCGCGGGCCATAGACGGGCAGATTATACCCATCGCCCAGCCCGACCTCCTGCATCGCCCGGCGGAAAACCTCATGGTCCTCGTCCTCCGCCAATATGCGGCTGCTCTCGGACCACCGCATCGGTACGCCCTGTTCCAGAACATAGCCCGGCCCCAGGTCCTTCGCCCCCCAGCCTTCATCGATATAGCGCCGCGTCACCGCGCGCGAAAAGCCGCGATGGATGACCGTGAAGCCCCTGATCGTATCGCGCGCCTGCGGGTTGACGATGAAATAGGCCAGCCCTTCAAAGCCCTTGCCCCGGAAATAGCGCCGCAGTGGACGCCACAACGCGCCCGGCGTTTCCGCCTGGGCGATGATGTCCAGTTCTGGAACGATATCGAAATCCATGAACCGCTCCCCGCGTCTCACCACAGGCTTCTGACCCGTTGATGATTCGCGCCTTTTCGCAGCAAAAGTTCGCTCAAAGCCCAGACCAGCGCGTCCGCGCGATCTGGGGAACGCCCCGGGCCGCAATAGTCTCCACCGATCAGCATAGCACACATCTGGTCCTCCATCTCGGGAAAAGCACCCACATGGGCGACCCGTCCCCGCTCATAGAGCGCGGCCACCGGCTCGGCCCGCGCGACCTTGCCACGGCTGGCATGGACCAGCCGCACCGGCAGGTCGCTCTGCGCCGCGCGCAGCACGCTCGCCACCATCTCGCCGCCATTATTGGCCTCGGCCACGACGCGATCGGCGCCATGGCGCAGCGCCAGCGACACAACGCGCGCCGCCCAGCCTTCCGGACTGGCCCCTTCCAGCGAACCATCCTCGATAACATAGGCCCGGCCGTCACGCCCCAGCCCGGCCGCGACGATACCGCAGGCGTCGCCCCGGCTGCTCGCGGGCGGATCGACCGCGACCACTATGCGGGCGATCTGCCCGTCTGCCAGCACCGGGCCGCGCACCCGGCACCGCTCGATCAGCGCGCGGGTCCACAGCGCCCCTTCCGGCTCCTCGATCAGCGCGCCTTCCAGTTCCTGCCGCCCCAGTGCGGTGCCGCCATAGTCGCGTTCCATCGCCGCGAGAAATTCCGCCGGGAGATGCGCGCTATTATCCTTCGTGCCGCCGCGCGTCACCACGACGCCGCCCTGCCCGACCAGCCGCCGGATCAGCGGCACCGGGCGCGGCGTGGTCGTCGCCAGCAGGCGCGGCTTCGCGCCGAGCCGCAGGCCGAGCATCAGATTGTCCCAAGCCGCCTCGCCGCTCGCCCATTTGGCGATCTCGTCGGCCCAGCCATGGGTGAATTGCGGCCCGCGCAGGCTTTCGGGATCGGCCGCGCCGAACAGCAGCGCCTGCGCCCCCGATTTCCAGATCAGCCGCCGCAGCGCCGGGTTCCAGATCGGCCGGTCCCACCAGGGCGCGACGGCGAGCAGGCCGCTTTCACCCTCCACCATCACGCTGCGCGCCTCGTGCAATGTCGCGCCGACCAGCGCGATGCGCGCGCGGCCGTCGCTCTCGGCGATCGATCGCACCCATTCCGCGCCCGATCTCGTCTTGCCGAAGCCGCGTCCCGCCAGCATCAGCCATATCCGCCAGTCGCCCGGCGGCGGCAGTTGCTCCGGCCGGGCATGGATCGCCCAGTCATGCAGCAGCGTCTCGCGCCCGACCGCGCCGATCTGGTCGAGAAAGGCCGCGAGGCGATCGGGCGGCCAGTCGGCCAGTTCCTGCCATTGCGACCGGCTCATGCCAGCGTTTCCCCGCCCGCGTCCTCCACCGTCCCTTCTTCCCCGCCGCCCTCATCCTCCTCGCAGCGCAGCGCCGCGATCCGCCGCTGGATTTCGGAGCGCACATCCGCGCTTCCCGGCAGGCCTTCCCGCAATTGCCGTCCCTTTTCCTCGCGGAATGCATCGACCGTGCCCTTATGCGCCAGCAGCAGGCGCAGGCCGATACTATGGGGATAGCTGTGCACGCGCTTGGTCCGGCGCGCGCCTTCCTCCCTGCCTTCATCGATGGTCTCGGTCGTTTCGCTGCCGTGGATCGACTGGCGCAGCAGCAGCATTTCCAGCTCGGCATAGCCCTGTTCCAGCGCCCCGGCCCATTGCGCTGCGAAAGCCGGATCGCGGCGGCGCAGTTCATAGGCGCGCGAAGGCGTCACCCCGGCCTGCCGGGCCGCCTCGCAGACATTGCAGCTCGCCTGCAAATGATCGAGGAACGTCGCCTTGCGTTTCGCCGTCCATGCCCCTTTCCCTGCCCGCCGCTGCTGCACGCCCCTGGCCGTGCCCCGTTGCAGCACGAGGCCGCCCTTCGCTTTCTTGTCGCCGGCCTTCCTTTCATTGGCCTTCTTTTCACCCGTCTTGCACGCACCGGCCGTCCCAGCCCTGCCCGTGCCGCCAGCACCCGCCCTGCTCACACCCATCGTCCTGCCTCCGGCTCCGCATCGACGACGGCGCAACGCAAAAGGGCCGGAACCCGGTAGGTTCCAGCCCCTTGCATCGCCCCGTCGGCGCGACTCAGATTTTTCCACTGTCCATTTATGTGCCAGAAGAGCGTCACGATGTCAATATAAAATTACCAAATAGGTTATTTTTTATCTGGCAGTTCCGGCTTTCCCGGTTCAGGCACGATGATCCGCGCGATCAGCCCGCCCTGCTTCCCCCCGACCTCTTTCCCATTGCGAAATTCCAGCGTCCCGCCAAAACGTTGCATCAGTTGATGCGCGGTCGGTATGCCAAGGCCGAACCCGGCGGTATCGCGCGGGCGTGCCTCGTCGACGCGGAAAAAGGGGTCGAGGATCTTCTCGAAATAGCCCTCGTCCAGACCCGGCCCGTTGTCGGCGACCTCGATCATCCAGCGCTCGCCCAGCGACCCCACCCGCACCTCGGCCTGCGTGCCGTAATGGAGCGCGTTGTCGAGCAGCGGCTCGATCGCCATCAGCAGCGGCTCCCGCCATGTCACCACAGGCGCGCGCGGCGGCGCGATCAGCACCGCCTGCTCGCCATAGGGCAGCAGCAGCGCGCGCATCATCGGCACCAGATCGACCGGCTCGGCCGCGCCCTCCATATGCTGGGCGCGCAGGAAGCGCTGGAGCGACATCAGCAGCGCCTCCATCTCGTCGGCGCTGGTGCTGACGATCCGGGATATCTCGCTCTCGCCCATGAAGTCGGACGCCAGCTTCAACCGGCTGAGCGGCGTGCGCAGGTCATGGCTGATCGCCTCGAACGATCGCGCCTGATCCTCCTGAAGCCCGAGGATGCGCGCCTGCATGTCATTGAAGGACCGGGCGAGGTTGCGCAGGTCGTCGGGGCCGGTCTCACGGATCGGCGCGAGCTGCTGGCCATGGCTCAGCGTCTCGGCGGCCTCGGACAACTTGCGCAGCGGCGCGGTCAGCACCCGCAGCGCATAAAGGCCCACCCCCATGCAAATGAGGGTGATCAGCAAGGTCAGCACCATCGCCCGCAGCGAGATCGGCCAGCCGGTGGAGATATCGCGCGACCGGAAATTGAGCCAGGTGCCGCTGCCAAGCTCCATCGACCCGACAAGATCGCGGCGGCCATAGGATCGCTGCTCGATATCGAGGTGGAGCGTCTGGCGCGCAAGCTCCGGTTCCCATGCCAATATATGCCGACGGATTTCGTCGACCCTGCCCTCGTCCCCGCTCCGGCCGATGGCGGGTTTGCCCGCCGTCGCCGCCTGAAGATGATGGGTGCTCATCACCCCGGCGGTGAGGCCGGGGTCGAGATCATGCACGCGGTTGCTGACGACCAGCAGCTCGGCCACGCGGCGGGCATGGTCCTCCTGCACCGACTGCCGGTCGATCGCCTCGTAGAAGAGGGTGCTGGCGACCATCTCGACGACGCCGACCACCAGGATCAGCAGCATCGCATAGCCGACGAAGCGATGGGGACGCAGCCGCCCGCGCATCGATGCGCCGCCCTTGCCCCCGCCGCCTGTGCCCCCCTTGGCCGCCATCAGTCGTGACTGACCTTCTCGATCGTCAGCGGCCTTTCCTTGCCGCCGCGATCGGGCCAGAGGATCACCTGCCCCTCCCGCAAGCCAATGAGGCCCGCGCCGATCGGCGTCAGGATGGAAATACGGCCATCGGCGATATCGGCCTCGCGCGGGTAGACGAGGCGCACCACCCGGCTGGCGCCGGTCGCGCCGTCGGTGAAGGTGACCGTGGATTGCATCGTCACCACATCGGCCGGAATCTGCCCGGCGCTGTGGATATGCGCGCGAGAGATTTCGCGCAGCAGCATCTCGCTGACCTGCGGCAGGCGCTCCTCGACGCCGATCGCCAGGTCGGTGAGCGCGTCCGCCTCGGCATCGATCATGTGGATGGGGGGGCGGCGGGCCGCCTTGCTGTTCGTCATATCTTGTCCTCTGATGCGCGGGAGCCGTCCGGCCTCTCGATCGGCGGGTCGGCAATTCGTCTGATGATCAGCCCCGGGCCGCGGGCAGGATGCGCCGAACCCGGGGCAAAACGCCTGCGAGCAGCTGTCCCCCATGATGGCGGAAGTGAAAAGGACGAAGAAGCATCTTCATGTAGGGAAGGATGTCACCGGAACATGCCCGAGTCAATTTCTCCGCCCGCCGCTTTTACGGGACAGACCTGTTTTACTGGGCAGGCAGGCAAAATCGACCAGCCGCGCCGCGCTCCCGCAATCCCCACTGGCCTCCCTGCGGCATTTCGGTTACGCCCGCATCCCGATGCTGACTCTCCTTTACCAATGGATGCTGGCCAAAGCCGCCCATCGCCACGCCGATCGCTGGCTCGCCGCCATTTCCTTCATGGAATCGAGCTTCTTTCCGATCCCCCCGCATCCGCTGCTCGGGCTGATGTGCCTCGCCCGGCCGGAACGGGCGCTGCGCTATGGCGCGATCTGCACGCTCGCCTCGGTGGCGGGCGGCCTGCTCGGCTATGGCATCGGCCATTTCCTTTATGAAAGCGTCGGCGCGGCCATGCTCTCCGCGCTGGGGCTGGCGGACAAGTTCCCGTCCGCCGCCTGCTATCTGCGCGAATATGGGGCGGAGATCATCCTGCTGAAGGGCGCGACGCCGATCCCGTTCAAGCTCATCACGATCACGGCCGGGTTCATCGGCCTCTCGCTCTTCACCTTCCTGTGGGCGAGCGTGCTGTCCCGCGCCTTCCAGTTCATGCTGGTCGGCGCGCTGTTCTGGAAATTCGGCGCGACGATCAAGCCTTTCATCGAGAGATATCTCGGCTGGCTGACGGCGGCCTTCCTCGTTCTCGTGGTCGGCGGCTTCATCGCCGCGAGCGCGCTCAGCGGCGGGGGGGACCAGTCCTCCGACAGTTGCAGCAAGGCGACGCTCGCCACCACCGCCCCCGCAGCCTGATCCGATGATCGCCCGCGCCGCGCGCCATCCGCTGCTGCTCGCCCTTCTGGCGGGCGCGTTTGCCGCGCTCGGCTTTGCGCCGCTCGGCCTGTGGCCCGTCAGCCTGCTCGCCCTCGCGCTGCTGCTCGCGCTTGCCGAAGGCGCCGCGACCCGCAAGCGCGCCTTCGCCATCGGCTGGTGGTTCGGGCTTGGTCATTTCACGATCGGCCTCAACTGGATCGCCCACGCCTTCACCTATCAGGATGCGATGCCGCACTGGTTCGGCTATGGCGCGGTGGTGGCGCTCTCGCTCTATCTCGCCCTCTATCCGGGGCTGGCGGTGCTGGCGCTGCATCTTGCCCGCAGGCGCTGCCCCGCGCTGCCCGCGACGCCGCTGTTCGCCGGGTTGTGGCTGCTCGCCGAATATGGCCGCGCGACGATCTTCACCGGCTTCGCCTGGGACCCGCTCGGCATGATCTGGCTCGGCACCGGCATCGATCAGGCGGCGCGCTGGATCGGCACCTATGGCCTCTCCGCGCTCGCCATCCTCGCCGCGGGCGCGCTGCTCGCCTGCCTGCGCCTGCGCAGGAAAGAGGGGCTGCCGCTGCTCGCCGGGCTGGCGGCGCTGGCGCTGCTCGGCCATGGGATGCTCTCCTCCGGGCAGGCCCCGCACGGCCCCGCCGTCACCATCGTCCAGCCCAATATCGACCAGAGCGAGAAATATGACGCCGCACTCGACCGGCATAATTTCGCCAAGCTCGCGCGGCTGACCGGTCCCTCTTCCCCGGATCGTCCCCGCCTCGTCTTCTGGCCCGAAGCCGCCATCCCGGCATGGCTCGACATGGAACCCAATTGGCGGATGGCGCTGGCCGGGCTGCTCGGCCCGCATGACCTACTGATGACCGGCGGGGTGAAGGTCTATTTCGAAAATGGCGCGACCGATCCCTATCTGGGCGGCAAGCTGCTCGGCGCCAATAACGCCGCATGGGTGCTGACGCCGGACGGCCGCCTTGCCGCCCGCTATGACAAGGCGCATCTGGTGCCTTATGGCGAATATCTGCCGATGCGCGCGATCCTGCAACCGCTGGGCCTGTCGCGCCTCGTGCCCGGCGATGCCGATTTCTGGCCCGGCCCCGGCCCCCGATCGCTGGCGCTGCCCGCAGGGTCCGGCCATGACGCGCTGAAGATGGGCGTGCAGATCTGCTATGAGATCATCTTCTCCGGTCAGGTCGTCGATCGCCATGACCGCCCGGCCTTCCTCTACAACCCGTCCAACGACGCATGGTTCGGCGCATGGGGTCCGCCCCAGCATCTGGCGCAGGCGCGGATGCGCGCGATCGAGGAGGCGATGCCGATCATCCGCTCCACCCCGACCGGCATCTCCGCGCTGATCGACGGCCATGGCCGCCTGCTCGCCTCCATCCCCCATCACCGCGAAGGTGCGATCACCAGCCGCCTGCCCGAAGCGCTGCCGCCGACACTCTTCGCGCGCGTCGGCAACCTGCTGCCCCTCGCGCTGGCGCTGGCCCTCATCGCATTGGCCGTTGCAACGGCGCGCCGCAAGCGCTAAAGCGCGAGCCACATAAGGGTTTCTTTATGTGGGTTTCAGACGGACAGGAACAGCATGCGTCAGAATTATCTCTTCACTTCCGAAAGCGTGTCGGAAGGCCACCCGGACAAGGTATCGGACCAGATTTCGGACGCGATCGTCGACCTGTTCCTGTCGAAAGACCCCGAAGCCCGCATCGCCTGCGAAACCCTGACCACGACTCAGCTCGTCGTGCTGGCAGGTGAGATTCGCTGCAAGGGCGTCTATGAAAATGGCGAATGGGCGCCTGGCGCGCTCGAAGAGATCGAAAAGACCGTCCGCAACACGGTCCGCGAAATCGGCTATGAGCAGGACGGCTTCCACTGGGAAACGCTGCGCTTCGAAAATAATCTGCACGGCCAGTCCGCCCATATCGCGCAGGGCGTCGATGCGTCCGGCAACAAGGATGAAGGCGCGGGCGATCAGGGCATCATGTTCGGCTTCGCCTGCGACGAGACGCCGGACCTCATGCCCGCGACCCTCTATTACAGCCACAAGATCCTTGAGAAGATGGCCGCCGACCGCCACAGCGGCGCCGCGCCCTTCCTCGAACCCGACACCAAGAGCCAGGTGACGCTGCGCTTCGAAAATGGCAAGCCGGTGGCCTGCACCGCCATCGTCGTCTCCACCCAGCACGCGCCGGGCTATGACGCGGGCGACAAGGAAGCCGAGCTGAAATCCTATGTGAAGCAGGTCGTCGCCGATGTGATCCCGGCGGAGCTGCTGTCTGACGCGACCGTCTATCACATCAACCCGACCGGCAGCTTCGAAATCGGCGGGCCGGACGGCGACGCGGGCCTGACCGGCCGCAAGATCATCGTCGACACCTATGGCGGCGCGGCCCCCCATGGCGGCGGCGCGTTCAGCGGCAAGGACCCGACCAAGGTCGACCGCTCGGCCGCCTATGTCACCCGCTACCTCGCCAAGAATGTCGTGGCGGCGGGCCTCGCCAAGCGCTGCACCATCCAGATCGCCTATGCGATCGGCGTGTCGGAGCCGCTCTCCCTCTATGTCGACACCCATGGCACCGGCACGGTCGCCGACGACAAGCTGGAAGCCGCGATCGCGCAGGTCGCCAAGGATCGTCTGGGCGGCCTCACCCCGCGCGGCATCCGCACCGCGCTCCGCCTCAACAAGCCGATCTATCGCAAGAGCGCGGCCTATGGCCATTTCGGCCGCACGGCGGAAGGCGACTTCTTCCCGTGGGAACGCACCGATCTGGTGGACGAGCTGAAGGCGGCGGTCTGATCCCTGTCAGTTCAGGGCAAGCTTTGTAAATTCAATCGCCTGGGCGCGGGAAACGGTTCCCGCCCCTTGCGAACGGGTCTAAGGAAATGCCGGGCGCCTTCGGGTGGCCCGGCATTTGTTCAAGGACCAGAATCATGCGCAACCGTCTCGCCGCCTCCCTCCTCGCTTTCTCGCTGCTGACCGCCGCCGCCACCCCCGCAATGGCCGCGCCGTGCAAGGATGCCAAGGGGCGGTTCATCAAATGCCCGCAAACCAAGGCCCCGGCCAAGAAGGTGGCCTGCAAGGACGCCAAGGGCAAATTCGTGAAATGCCCGGCCAGGAAATAAGCGATCAGGCGCTTTCCGAACCGGATCGCAGAATGACGAATTCGGGGTGGGGAGCGGAAGCCCCCACCTCCGTTTGAGCTGTTGAGCGAGTCACTCACCTCGCTTCCATGTCGAAGCCCTGTCCTTCCTTGCCCCAAGAAAAACAGCCATTGGGCTTCGCCCGCCCTTCGGGCCGACAAGCTCAAGGCGAACGGTTTTCTTAGAACAGTTTTTCAACCGCAAGCCGTCTTCGGTTCGCACAATACATAGCCCCCGGAAAACAGGCTTTCCTGTCATGGGATGGCCCAGATCGGCAGGCCGCCCCATTGCGTCTTTGCCGCGCCTGCTTCATCACCATGGCATGAGCAGCCTCGCCTTCTTCCTCGCCGCCCTCGCCGAAATCGCCGGATGCTTTTCCTTCTGGGCATGGCTGCGGATGGACAAGTCGCCGCTCTGGCTGATCCCCGGCATCGCCTCGCTCTGCCTGTTCGCCTGGCTGCTGACGCTGGTCGAGTCCGACCATGCCGGCCGCGCCTATGCAGCTTATGGCGGCATCTACATCCTGACGGCGATCGGCTGGCTATGGCTGGTCGAAGGCGCGCGGCCCGATCGCTGGGACCTGCTCGGCGGCGCGATCTGCCTGGGCGGGGCGGCGCTGATCCTCTGGGGACCGCGCGCGGCCTGACACCCCCTTTCCGGTGCTGGCAAAGCTTGCCAGCCGGGCGGCGGAGGGCTAAGCGCTCGCCCCATGACAGCACATAAATCGGGCGATCCGACCACCCTCAACCGCCTCTATGGCCGCCAGTCCGGGCACAAGCTGCGCGCCGCGCAGCAGCAGCTCGTCGACGAACTGCTGCCTGCCCTTTCGGTGCCGGAGGAAGGCCCGATCACGGCGGAAGCGCTGTTCGGCTATGACCGGCCGCTGCATTTCGAAATCGGTTTCGGCGGCGGCGAGCATATGGCCTATCGCGCCGACATGCTGCCCGATCACGGCTTTATCGGCTGCGAACCTTTCCTCAACGGCGTGGTGTCGGCGCTCGGCCATATCCGCGACCAGCGCCTGCCCAATATCCGCCTGCACATGGGCAATGCGCTGGAGGTGCTGTCGCGCGTGCCCGATGGCGCGTTGTCCTTCGTCTATCTGCTGCACCCCGACCCCTGGCCCAAGGCCCGCCACGCCAAGCGCCGGATGATGAACAAGGGGCCGGTCGACATGATCTCCGCCAAGCTGAAGCCGGGCGGCGAGTTTCGCTTCGGCACCGATCATCCCGTCTATCTGCGCTGGGCGCTGATGGTGATGAACGGGCGCGAGGATTTCGACTGGCTCTGCGAGACGCCGAAGGATTTCCTGACCCGCCCCGGCGGCTGGCCGGAAACCCGCTATGAGGCCAAGGCCCGCCGCAAGGGGCATGAAGTCTGGTATTTCCGCTATCGCAAGCGAGGCTGACGCGCACAGGCCCTGCCCCGCTGCGGCTGACAGCCTCTTATTGCTCGTCGCCTTCCTTCACGCCGACGGTGGGCACGTCGATGGTTTCCTTCTTCGTGCCGACCACGACCTTCTTGGAATCGACGTCGACCCTCGGTAATTCGCCGCCCTTCACGCTGACATTCACATCCGGCAGCGCGCCCTTCTTCACATCCGCGCTCCAGAAGCCGGTGGCGAAAAGCACGGCCACGACCGCGACGATGAGCAGCAGGATGATGAGCAGGCCGCGTCCCGCGCCGCCCCTGCGGCGCTCGACGATCCTTTCATCGCGGCGTTCCACATATACCCGGTCGCCCGCCTCGTCCTCATAGTGCCTGTCCATAGACTCTCTCCTTGTCTGGCGGGGGATCAACCAGCCAGACAGGATTCCGGTTCCCGGCGCAGCGGCGAGCCGCGGCGGACCGGTCATCGACAGAGCGGAGCCAAGCCCTCAATTGGGCGCGTTGCTGATATCCACTTTTTCCACCCATTCCGGGTAGAAGCTCGGTTCGCGATTGGACCAGCCGATCGCCGTGGCCGCCGCCTCGCTGATCGACTGGAGCAGCGCCCGGCGCTTTTCCGGGTGGAGATTGGGCAGGCTCGCCGCCGCGCAGAAGGCGGCGGGAAGCCAGGGCCGCGCGCCCGCGCCCAGCAGCCGCTCATACAGGAACCGATAGGCGGAAAAATTATTGAGCCGGTCCTGCCCCAGATCGAAGGCGGAAATGCTGATGAGCGGCGCCATGAACGGCTCCACCTGCTCCAGCCCGCTGTCATCGGGGATGATCGTGCGCAATTCGGCCAGTCGTTCATAGACACGGGCCTGGGCGCGAATGCTGGCGGCCTCCACCACGTCGCGGCACCACAGCTCCATCACATCGGCGCGGCGAAACGCCACGTCGAGCGAGCGACGGATATAACGCTGCGTTGCTGCGGGAAAACTGGCGAATTCCCGCATCTCGGCGAGAGTGACGGAGCCTTCGGGCGATTTGCCGTTGCTACCCATGTTCCTTGCCTTCCGACCTATTAGAACCCGGATACAGCCACCCTATTATGAATAGGGTTAGCAAAGGCTTAACCCCTTGTTGCTGCGGGTTCAGAAAGAATCTTAGTCCCGCTTTCACGGGCAAGGCAAGACCTTTGTGCGGTGCAACATTGTAAAAAGATGATGCGGCTCTCCCACCTTCATGGCGCATCGGCGCGCACTGCACCGCCACCGCAAAGCCTGCGCGGTCGCCCGAATATAGAAGCGGCGAAATGAGAGGAACGGCCGGAAAGGGTCAATGAAAACGCCCCCGGATGCAAGGGACATCCGAGGGCGCATCCTGCATGCTGTCGGGCACTTCAGGATTATAATTCCGCGATCAGCCAGAGCAGGACGCGCGAAAAGAATGATCGCGCCCTAACCCAGCGTCCGCATCATCCCTACGCCATCAGCCCCCGTTTCCTGCCTTAAGGATACAATCTGACGAATCGCGGGTACCGTAACGTAATTTTCCAAAAGGTGCGAGGATAAAATTAAAACTTCCTAACCATATCCCCCGCCCGACGATCATCAATTGCGCAATCCGTCGCCAGAACATATATGGAACAGCAAAGGTGCGACTCCGCCTTCGGGCGAAGCGTCCCGCTTGCAAAACCGGCAATCAGGAATATTTCCCACTCATGCTGACCCATATCAAGGTGCGGGGCGCGCGCGAACACAACCTGAAGGGCGTCGACGTGGATTTGCCGCGCGACCAGCTGATCGTCATCACCGGCCTTTCCGGGTCCGGCAAGTCCAGCCTCGCCTTCGACACCATCTATGCCGAGGGGCAGCGCCGCTATGTCGAGTCGCTCTCCGCCTATGCGCGCCAGTTTCTGGAGATGATGCAGAAGCCGGATGTCGAGCATATCGACGGCCTTTCCCCCGCGATCAGCATCGAGCAGAAGACGACCAGCCGCAACCCGCGCTCGACCGTCGCGACGGTGACGGAAATCTACGATTATATGCGCCTGCTCTGGGCGCGCATCGGCATTCCCTATTCGCCCGCGACGGGCCTGCCCATCTCGGCGCAGACCGTGAGCCAGATGGTCGACCGCGTGATGGCGCTGCCCGATGGCACGCGGCTCTATCTGCTCGCCCCGGTGGTGCGCGGGCGCAAGGGCGAATATCGCAAGGAACTGGCCGAATGGCAGAAAGGCGGCTTCACCCGCGTCCGCATCGACGGAGAGCTTCACAATATCGAGGAAGCCCCCCCCCTCGACAAGAAATACAAGCATGACATCGAGGTCGTGGTGGATCGCATCGCGGTGCGTCATGACGACGACGGCAGCCTGCGCACGCGCCTCGCCGACAGCTTCGAGACCGCGCTGAAACTGGCCGATGGCCTTGCCTATGCCGACCTTGCCGAAGGCGTGGTGCCGGGGCGGGAGGCGGAAGCGCAGGCAGGCGGGGCGATGAAGAATGCGGGCATCCCCGCCAATCGCATCGTGTTCAGCGAGAAATTCGCCTGCCCGGTTTCCGGCTTCACCATCCCGGACATCGAACCGCGCCTGTTCAGCTTCAACGCGCCGCAGGGCGCCTGCCCGGCCTGCGACGGCCTCGGCGAAAAGATGCTGTTCGACGAGCAACTCGTCGTTCCCAATGAAGAACTGACCCTCAAAAAGGGCGCGATCGTCCCTTGGGCGAAATCCAACCCGCCCAGTCCCTATTATATGCAGGTGCTGGCCAGCCTCGCGCGCGAGTTCGGGTTCGGCCTCGACACGCCATGGCAGGATCTGCCCGGCGAGGTGCGCCTCATCATCCTGCACGGCACCGGCGGCAAGCCCGTCACGCTGCGCTTTCAGGACGGCAAGAAGAGCTATGAGGTGCAAAAGCCGTTCGAGGGCGTGATCGGCAATTTGAACCGCCGCCTGCTCCAGACCGACAGCGCGTGGATGCGCGAGGAACTTTCCAAATATCAGACCGCCCAGCCCTGCGAGACCTGCGGCGGCGCGCGCCTCAAGCCCGAGGCGCTCAGCGTCCGCGTCGCGCAGAGCGACATCAGCGCGGTCACCCGCTTCTCGGTGGTCGATGCGCTGGCATGGTTCACCGCACTGCCGGAGCATCTGACCGACCAGCAGAACCAGATCGCCCGCGCGATCCTGAAGGAGATCGTCGAGCGCCTCGGCTTCCTCAACAATGTCGGCCTCGATTATCTCAATCTCGACCGTACCTCCGGCACACTGTCGGGCGGCGAGAGCCAGCGCATCCGCCTCGCCAGCCAGATCGGCTCCGGCCTTTCCGGCGTGCTCTATGTGCTGGACGAACCGTCGATCGGCCTGCACCAGCGCGACAACGACATGCTGCTCGCCACGCTCAAGCGCCTGCGCGACCTCGGCAATACGGTGCTGGTGGTCGAGCATGACGAGGACGCGATCCGCACCGCCGACTATATTCTCGACATGGGTCCGGGCGCGGGCGTCCATGGCGGGGAGATCGTCGCGCAGGGCACGCTGCCCGAAATCCTCGCCACCAAGGGGTCGATGACCGCCGATTATCTCAACGGCACCCGCGCGATTCCGGTGCCGAAGAAGCGCCGCAAGGGCAATGGCAAGAAACTGACGCTGACCAATGCCCGCGCGAACAACCTCAAGGGCGTGACCGCCAGCATCCCGCTCGGCACCTTTACCTGCATCACCGGCGTGTCGGGGTCGGGCAAGTCGAGCTTCACGCTCGACACCCTCTACGCCGCCGCCGCGCGCACCTTGAACGGCGCGCGCATCGTCGCCGGGCCGCATGACAAGCTGACCGGCCTTGAGCATTGCGACAAGGTGATCGACATCGACCAGTCGCCCATCGGCCGCACGCCCCGTTCCAACCCGGCGACCTATACCGGCGCCTTCACCAATATCCGCGACTGGTTCGCCGGGCTTCCCGAGGCGCAGGCGCGCGGATACAAGCCGGGGCGCTTCTCCTTCAACGTCAAGGGCGGCCGCTGCGAGGCCTGCCAGGGCGATGGCGTCATCAAGATCGAGATGCACTTCCTGCCGGACGTCTACGTCACCTGCGAGGAATGCCACGGCAAGCGCTATAATCGCGAAACCCTTGAAGTGAAGTTCAAGGGCATGAGCATCGCCGATGTGCTCGACATGACGGTCGAGGATGCGGTGGAGTTCTTCAAGGCGGTGCCACCGATCCGCGACAAGATGGCGATGCTGGCCGAGGTCGGCCTCGGCTATGTGAAGGTCGGGCAGCAGGCGACGACGCTCTCGGGCGGCGAGGCGCAGCGGGTGAAGCTGGCCAAGGAACTCTCCCGCCGGGCGACGGGCCGCACCCTCTATATCCTCGACGAGCCGACGACCGGCCTGCATTTCGAGGATGTGCGCAAGCTGCTGGAGGTGCTGCATGCGCTGGTCGAACAGGGCAACAGCGTGGTGGTGATCGAGCATAATCTCGACGTCATCAAGACGGCGGACTGGATCATCGACCTCGGCCCGGAAGGCGGCGTCAAGGGCGGCGAGATCATCGCGGTCGGCACGCCGGAACAGGTCATCAGGGAACCGCGCAGCTATACCGGGCGCTATCTCGCGCCGCTGCTGGGGGAAAAGGCGGCGGTGGCGGCGGAATGACCCGCCGCCGGTCCACGCCTATACCCCATAGCGCTTGTTGCCGCCCGAGGTGATGCAATAGCGTCCGCCACGGGGACCGATGCAGACGGAACCGCCACTGCACGGACAAGAACCGCCGGAATAAAAGCCGCTGCTCGCCCGGCGCTTTTTCTTGCGGCTGCTTTTCCGACCCTTCGCCTTCGGTTTTGCGCTGGCCTTGACCTTCGCAGGGGAAGAGGCCGACAGCGCCGCGAAGGACTGTCCGCGCGCCGCCGGGCTATATGCTCCCGGTTTACTGACGGCTCGGGGTTTACTGGCGGCTCGGGGTTTACTGGCTGCGACATGGCGGCTCGCTACCCAGAAACGCTCATCCCCGCTGGCCACCCTTGCCCAATCGCCGGAGCGTTCCACCACCCGCAGCTCGGTTCCCTCCGGCAATGTCCGTACGACCGAGCCGCTCGTCGAAGGGGCTGTCCGCGCATTGAGCGCCGAGGATTGGACAAAAACACTCTCATTGCCGCCATCGACCGCCTTGGCCGGCTCCGGCGCGCATCCCGCGAGGCTTCCCGCCATCATCGCCGCGAGCAGGCCCGCCAGCAGCCTGCCGCTTTTCATCCCCCAACCCGACATCACGCCTATGCCCTCCCCCGCACGTCACTCCTTTCGTTGCTGATATTCGGACAGGCACGGCATGGCGGGCCGCTTCCGGTCCAAAGCGCTGGCTATCGCCGCAAAACCTGCTCCATTTCCGACCAATCCACCTTGGTCCACGGGCCTTTCTCTTCCCGCAGGGAACGCAAGCGCTTCCCTCTTCGTTGGGAAGAGAAGGCAATACCAAGGAGAGCATCATGTCCGCACGGTCCCCGAAAAGCCGCATCCTGATCGGCCTCTGCGCCTTCGCCACCCTGCCGCTCGCGGCGTGCAACGATTATGGCTATGATCGCGGCCCCGGCTATGCGAGCGATCGTCCCCATCGCTCCGGCGGCTATCGCGATCGCGACCGGCGCTATGACAATGACGGCAGCTATTATCTGCGCGACCGCGACCGCATCTATCGCAATCGTGACGGCAGCTATTATTGCAAGAAGCCCGACGGCACCACGGGGCTGATCGTCGGCGGCCTCGCGGGCGGCGTGCTCGGCAATGTGATCGCGCCGGGCGGCAGCAAGACGCTGGGCACCATTATCGGCGCGGCCGGCGGCGCGGTGGCCGGGCAGGCGATCGACAAGGACAATGTGCGCTGCCGCTGATCGCGGCCGGGCCTTTCAGACCAACAGCCGGGCGTGGGGCGCCCCCACGCCCGCCCTTATTTCTGACACACAGCGCAGTAGAAGGTCGAGCGCCCGCTATCAGTGCGCCGCAACACCGGCGCGCCGCAGGAGCAAGCCTCGCCCTCGCGCCCATAGACCCGCCATTGCTTCGAGAAATAGCCCAGCTCGCCATCGGGCCGCGCATAGTCCCGCAGGGTGGAGCCGCCCGCCGCGATCGCGCTTACCAGCACCGCCTTGACCGCCTCGACCAGCCGCCCGAGCTTCGGCCCGGAAAGCGCCCCGGCCTTCGTCCATGGTGCGATGCCGGACATGTGCAGCGCCTCGCAGACATAGATATTGCCCAGCCCCGCGACGACATGCTGATCGAGCAACGCCGCCTTGATCGGCATGTTCTTGCCCTTCAACACCGCCTTCAGCATCGGCCCCGAAAAAGCGTCGCCCAGCGGCTCCGGCCCCATTTTCGCAAAGGGCGGATAGCTATCCAGCGCCTCCGTCCGCGCCAGTTCGACAAAGCCGAAGCGACGTGGATCGCACAGCGCCAGCCGCCGCCCCTCGTCGGTCTCGATCAGCAGATGATCATGCTTGCCGATCTCTTCGGGGTCCACCCGCCAGCGTCCCGACATGCCGAGGTGGAAGATCATCGTGTCGCCGCGATCGCTCTCCACCAGCCCATATTTGGCGCGACGCCCGAGCCGCTCCACCCGCGCCCCGGTCAGGCGCTGGCGCAGGTCCGGCGGGAAGGGAAAGCGCAGGTCGGGGCGGCGGGCCTCCACATTGGTGAGCGTCCGCCCTTCCAGCACGGATCGCAAACCGGCGACGGTGGTTTCGACTTCTGGTAATTCAGGCATGGGACATGCTTAACCGCTTCCCACCTGTTCAAACAAGGGTTAGAGGCTAACGCATGAGTGAAACAGCGTCGAACGAAACAGCATCCTTCGGCTATCGCGATGTCGATGCCAGCGAGAAAGCGGGCATGGTCCGGTCGGTCTTTTCCGGCGTAGCCAGCAAATATGACCTGATGAACGACGCAATGTCGGGCGGGATGCATCGCCTGTGGAAGGATCATTTCGTTTCCCGCGTGAAGCCGCGCAAGGATGAGGCCATCCTCGACATGGCGGGCGGCACTGGCGACATCGCCTTTCGCATGCATAAATATGGCGCGGCGATCACCGTTTCCGACATCAACCCGGAAATGCTGGCGGTGGGGCAGGAACGCGCGAAGAAGCGCGGCATCGGCGATCTTATCTGGTCAGAACAGAATGCCGAGGAACTGACCTTCGCCGACCGCAGCTTCGACGCCTATACGATCGCCTTCGGCATCCGCAACGTCACCTATATCGACAAGGCGCTGACAGAGGCCCATCGCGTGCTGAAATTCGGCGGGCGCTTCTTCTGCCTCGAATTTTCGACGACGACATGGCCGGGCTTCTCGGAAGTGTACGACGCCTATTCGCACAGGCTGGTGCCCAAGCTCGGCAAGATGCTGGCGGGCGACGAGGAAAGCTATCGCTATCTGATCGAATCGATCCGCCGTTTCCCGCCGATGCCGAAATTCGAGCAGATGATAAAGGACGCCGGTTTCGTGCAGACGAAGGTGGAGCCGATCCTCGGCGGTCTCGTCGCGATCCACAGCGGCTGGAAGGTCTGACGAAACCCGCCCATGGCATCGCACGCGACGCATCTCTGGCGGCTGCTCAAATGGGGCCGCACCCTCGCCCGCCATGGCGCCCTGATGGGGATAGAGCGCGACCCGCTCACCCCGCCGCCGGTGCGCCGCCTCGTGCGCCTGGCCCGTTTCGGCGCGCGGGTGCCGGACAAGCCCCATTATGCCGAGGCGTTCCAGGCGATCGGTCCGGCCGCGATCAAGCTTGGCCAGACGCTCGCCACCCGGCCCGATCTGGTCGGAGAGGAAGCCGCGAACGACCTGCTCAAATTGCAGGACGCGCTGCCGCCCGTCCCCTTCGCCGATATCCGCGCCCAGATCGAAAGCGCGCTCGGCCAGCCGATCGAGGCACTGTTTTCCCATTTCGATGAGGTGCCGGTCGGGGCGGCCTCTATCGCGCAGGTCCATCGCGCCACCACCACCGAAGGGCGCGACGTGGCGGTCAAGGTGCAGCGCCCCGGCGTCGCCGATCAGTTCGCCCGCGATATCCAGACCTATGAATGGGCCGCCGCCCATGTCGAGCAGCTGGGCGGCGAGGTCGCGCGCCTGCGCCCGCGCCTCGTCATCGCCAATTTCAAGCGCTGGACCGTTCGGGAGCTGGACCTGCGGCGAGAGGCCGCCTCGTCCTCCGAACTGGCCGAAGCCATGGCGGCCGAGCCGGGCTATATCGTCCCCGCCATCGACTGGGACCGCACCTCCGGGCGCGTGATGACGATGGAGTGGATCGACGGCATCAAGATTTCCGACCGGGAGGCGATCATCGCGGCGGGCCATGACCCCCGCGTGCTGGCCGAGCGGCTGGTCAACACCTTCCTGCATCAGGCGATTGCGGAAGGTTTCTTCCACGCCGACATGCATCAGGGCAATCTCTTCGTTACGCCCGACGGCAAGATCGCCGCGATCGACTTCGGCATCATGGGCCGGATAGACCGGCGCGCGCGGCTCTGGCTCGCGGAAATTCTCTACGGCCTCATCACCGGCAATTATCGCCGCGTCGCCGAGATTCATTTCGAGGCGGAATATGTGCCCGCCCATCATAATGTCGCGGAGTTCGCGACCGCGCTGCGCGCCGTGGGTGAGCCGATGCGCGGCAAGCCGGTGCGCGAGCTTTCGGTCGGGCAGATGCTCGACGGCCTGTTTGCGATCACCCGCGATTTCGACATGCAGACCCAGCCGCATCTCCTCCTCTTGCAAAAGACGATGGTGATGGTGGAGGGCGTCGCGACCATGCTCGACCCGGATATCAACTTGTGGGAGACGAGCGGCCCCTATGTGAAGAGCTGGCTGCGCGACGAACTGGGGCCGGAGGCGAAGCTCGCCGACGCGCTGATCGAGAACTGGCGCACGCTGCAACGCCTGCCCGATCTCGTCCGCCGGATCGAGGATAAATTCCCCGCCCCCGGCGGCGCGCCGACGCCGCCGCCGCTCCCCGATGTGAAGCTGATGGAAGTGAAGGGCGGCTGGCTGGCGCGCTATGGCGCGGTGGCGGCGGTCGCCGCGGCCGCTGGCGCCGTGGCGATGCAATTGCTAGGCTGATCAAGGCAAGAGGACGGGCCGATGGAAGAGGACAGGCCGATGGAAAAGCGCATCCTGCTGATCGTGTCGGGCGGGATCGCCGCCTATAAGTCGCTGGAGCTGGTTCGCCTGCTGCGCAAGGACGGGTTCGCCGTGCGCGCGGTGATGACGGAGAGCGCGGAGCAGTTCGTGACCCCGCTGTCGCTCGGCGCGCTGACCGAGGATCATGTCTATCGCGATATGTTCGACCTGAAGGATGAGCAGGAAATCGGCCATATCCAGCTGTCGCGGCAGGCCGATCTGGTCGTCGTCTGCCCCGCGACCGCCAATATCCTCGCGAAGATGACGGCGGGCATCGCCGATGATCTCGCCACCACGCTGCTGCTCGCCACCGACAAGCCGGTGCTGGCCGTGCCCGCGATGAATGTGCGCATGTGGACCCATGCCGCGACCCAGCGCAACCTGATGCAGTTGGAGGTCGATGGCGTCCACATCATGGAGCCGGACGAGGGCGAGATGGCCTGCGGCGAGTTCGGCCCCGGCCGCCTGCCCGATCCGGTCGCGATCCTCGGGGAGATTCGCCGCCTGCTCTCCCCCGGCCAGCGCCCACAGACGGTCGGCATGCCGCCGCTGCTGGAAAATATCCACCGTCTGCTCGTCGGCCGCCATGTGCTGGTGACGGCGGGACCGACGCATGAGCCGATCGACCCGGTGCGCTATATCGCCAATCGGTCTTCGGGTAAGCAGGGTTTCGCCATCGCCGCCGCCGCCGCGCGAGCAGGCGCACGAGTCACGCTGGTCGCGGGGCCAGTCGACCTGCCGACCCCGCCGGGCGTCACCCGCATCGACGTGACGACCGCCCGGGAGATGCTGGCCGCCGTAGAGGCTGCGCTGCCCGCCGATGTCGCGGTGATGGTCGCCGCCGTCGCCGACTGGCGCGTCGCGGACGAGGCCGGGCAGAAGATCAAGAAGGACGGCACCGCCATCCCCCCGCTCTCGCTCACCGAGAATCCGGACATATTGGCGACGCTGGCGATCAGCGGCAACCGCCCCGCCCTGCTCATCGGCTTTGCCGCCGAGACCGAGAATGTCATCGCCCATGCGCAGGCCAAGCTCGCCCGCAAGAGCTGCGACATGATCGTCGCCAATGACGTATCGGGCGCGCCGGGGCAAAGCGTGATGGGCGGCGCGCGCAATCGCGTCCATCTCGTCACCACCGATGGCGTCGAAAGCTGGGACGACCTACCCAAGGAAGAGGTCGCAACCCGGCTGGTAGAGCGCATCGGCGTGCAACTGGCCTCTTCTGCTCCCTGAAAGAGGGCGGGAGCGCGATAAATTTTACCGGCCGTCCTTTCCCCCTGCCGCCAAATCCCTCTATCAGGGACGGCATGACCAAGCCTGTAGAGATTCGCCTGAAGCGCCTCCCCCATGGGGATGGCCTGCCCGTTCCCGCTTATGCCACCGCCGGCGCCGCCGGCATGGATGTCGTCGCCGCCGAGGATGTGGAGCTTGCCCCGCGCGGCCGCCACGCCGTCGCCACCGGCTTTGCGATGGCCATTCCCGAAGGTTTTGAGGTGCAGGTGCGCCCGCGTTCCGGTCTGGCGCTCAAGAACGGCATTTCGCTGCCCAACACGCCCGGCACGATCGACAGCGATTATCGCGGCGAACTCAAGATCATCATGATCAACCTTGGCGAGGAAGCCTTCGCCATCCGACGCGGCGACCGCATCGCCCAGTTGGTGGTCGCCCCGGTGCAACTCGCCGCTTTTGCCGAGGTCGAGGAATTGGACGATACCGCGCGCGGCGCGGGGGGCTTCGGGTCCACCGGCGTCGCGAGCGCATGAGCGTCACCGCGCTCAGCGACGATCAACTGGATCGCTATGCCCGCCATATCATCCTCCGGGAGATTGGCGGCGAGGGGCAGAAGCGCCTGCTCAATGCCCATGTGACGATCATCGGCGCGGGCGGCATCGGCAGTCCGGCGATCCAGTATCTAGCGGGCGCGGGGATAGGCAGCCTGCGGGTGATCGACGACGACCGGGTCGACGCCTCCAACCTGCAACGCCAGACCCTGTTCGGGACCGACGACATCGGCGCGCCCAAGGCCGAGGCCGCGATGCGCGCCGTCGCCCGGCTGAACCCGGATGTGAAGCTGGTGCCGATCCTCCAGCGGCTCGACGCGGACACTGCCGAGGCGCTGCTCCACGACAGCGATGTGATCCTCGACGGCTGCGACAATTTCGCGACCCGCCTCATCGTCAGCGACGCGGCGACGCGGCTGCGCATCCCGCTCGTTTCCGCCGCCGTGGGCCAGTTCGAGGGACAGCTTTCGGTGTTCCGCGGCTGGGAGGAAGGCCAGCCCTGCTATCGCTGCCTCGTCGGCGGCGATCCGGCCCGCGCCGACGCCAGTTGCGCCGATCAGGGCGTGCTCGGCGCGCTCACCGGCGTGATGGGCAGCCTCGCCGCGCTGGAGGTGATCCGCGCGCTGGTGCCCTTTGGCGAGGATAGCGTCGGCAAGCTGCTGATCGCCGACCTCCTCTCGCTGCGGTTCCGCACCGTCAGCCTGCCGCGCGATCCCGCCTGCCCGGCCTGCGCCGCCACGACCGCGCCATGCCCGGCCTGAATATCCTGCTGGTGGGCGACGATGCGGAGCGCCTGCGCGCCGCTCTGATGCTGGGCCTGACCCAGCGCGCGCTCGATGGGGAAGCGCGGATATTCCTGCAAATGGAGGCGGTGCGCCTGCTCGCCCCGCCCATCGCCGCCCCGCAGGACGAGGCGCATCAGCGCGCCGGTTTCCCCACGCTCGCCGCTCTGCTCGACGAGGCGCTGGCCGATGATGTCACCCTCATCGCCTGCCAGAGCGGCCTTGCCCTCTGCGCGATGAAGGCCGCCGATCTCGACCCACGGATCGAGACGGGCGGCCTTCTGTCGTTCATGGCGGCGATCGGCCCGACAGGCCGCCTGCTCGCCTTATAACAGCCGGTTAGAGCGCGATCTCATGCACCCAGCCCTTGGGGCCGGGCTGCTGGTTGCGCTGGATCGCGACCAGTTCGTCGCGCAGCGATGCCGTCACCGCGCCGGTCTGGCTGCCGCCGATGGTGAAGCCGCCCTTGGTCGAGCGCACCTCGCCCACCGCGACGATCACCGCCGCCGTGCCGCAGGCGAACACCTCGCGCAGCTTGCCGCTTTCCGCATCGGCCTGCCAGTCCTCGATCGAATAGGGCCGTTCCTCGACCGTGCGGCCATGCGAGCGCGCCAGCTCGATGATCGAATCGCGCGTGATGCCGGGCAGGATGGTGCCACCGAGCGGCGGCGTGATCATCGACCCGTCATCGAACACGAAGAACAGGTTCATGCCGCCCAGTTCCTCGACCCAGCGATTTTCCTTGGTATCGAGGAACACCACCTGATCGCAGCCCTGCTTGATCGCTTCGGCCTGCGGCAACAGGCTCGCCGCATAATTGCCGCCGCACTTGGCCGCACCCGTGCCGCCGGGGCCGGAGCGCGCATAGTCTTCCGACACCCAGACCGAAACCGGCTTGGCGCCGCCCTTGAAATAGGCGCCGACCGGGCAGGCGATCACGCAGAAGATGAACTCGGCGGCGGGCTTCACGCCCAGAAACACCTCATTGGCGATCATGAACGGGCGCAGATAGAGGCTGCCATCGCCACCCGGCACCCAGTTGCGGTCGATCTTCACCAGTTCCTCGCAGGCCTGGATGAAGATATCCTCCGGCAGTTCCGGCATCGCCATGCGGTGGGCGGACTGGTTGAAGCGGCGGGCATTGCGTTCCGGCCGGAACATGGTGACACCGCCATCATTGGTGCGATAGGCCTTCAGCCCCTCGAAAATCTCCTGCGCATAATGCAGCACCGCCGAGGCCGGATCGATCTGGAACGGTTCGCGGGCGCGTACGCGCGCTTCATGCCAGCCCTTTTCGGCGGTCCAGCGAATCGTAACCATATGGTCGGTGAAAACCCGCCCGAAGACCGGATTGGCCATTGCCTCTTCCCGCGCCTTGTCATCAAGCGCGGCGGGGTTTGCTGTTATCTCGAACTGCATTGCGCACCTTCTTGTCTGGGCATGCCGGGGGCTGGGGACGCCCTTGGCAGCATGAGACGCCTATGGAACGAATGGCCGCGATTTTCAAGCAAAATAGGTTAAAATTACTGACCTATATTTGGAACATTTCTTACCGGAAGGCGTCATGAAATTGCGGCAAAGCCCGCTCGCCTGCGGGGCCATCACGGGCTATCATCCCGAGCGACGGAAATAAGGAGAGCGCCATGAGCTGGACCGACAACCGCAATATCGTGCTGCTGGCGGGCGCGGGGCTGCTCAGCTTCGGCATGATCGCGGGCGGCTATCTGCTCGGCGACGGGCTGACCCGCGCCCGCGCCGCCGATCGCTCCGTCACGGTGCGCGGCCTTGCCGAACGCGATGTGACCGCCGACCTTGCGACCTGGACCATTGCATATAGCGCCAATGGCACCGATCTTCCCACCGTACGCGCCGATATCGACGCCAGCACAACGGCGCTCACCGAGTATTTCCGCACCCTCGGCTTCAAGGCCGATGACCTGAAGCCCATCGGCGCGGGCGTGAATCAATATCTCAACAACGGCGTCAACAACATCACCATCACCCAGCGGATGCAGTTGCGCACCACCGACATCCCCCGCGCCCAGCGCGCCGTCGCGCAGCAATTCGATCTCGTCCGGCGCGGCGTCACGCTTCAGGACGGATCGGCGATGACCTACAGCTTCACCAAATTGAACGCGATCAAGCCCGCAATGGTGGCCGACGCCACCCGCGACGCGCGCAACGCCGCAGAACAGTTCGCCAAGGACAGCGGCACCGGCGTCGGCGGCATCAAGAACGCGACGCAGGGCTATTTCTCGATCGAGCCGCGCGATGGCGAGCAGGCGGGCGGCGGCAGCGACACGCCCTATAAGAAGGTGCGCGTCGTCACCACGGTCGATTTCTATCTGAAATAGCCCTCAGGGCTTCGGCGGAGTGGCCGGGGCGGCCGCGGGCGTCTCGCCCTCCAGTTGCGCCAGCGACTCGCGCGCGGCCTTTGCCTGATCGCTCTGCGGAGAGAGCGTCACCACCCGCTGCCATGCGGCTTTCGCGCCTGCCTCATCGTCAGAGAGGATCGCGATATTGCCATCCTCCAGCGCGATCGACGCATCGTCGGGGGCGCGCTTCTTCGCCTCTGCAATGTCGGCCCGCGCCCGTGCGAGATCCTGCTGCCGCCGCGCCAGCGTCGCCGACAGCAACCAGCCGAGCGGATCGTCCGGCGCCTGTTTCAGCGCGAGATCGATATCGGTGCGCGCGCCTTTCATATCGCCCATGGCGACCAGGGTGCGCGCGCGGTCGAGATAGATTTCACCCTTTTCCAGCCCATCGGGCAGGCCATGGCCCAGCGCCGCGTCGAAATAACCGCGCGCCTTCTCGCCTTCCCCGCCCGCCAGCGCGGCATTGCCCGCCTGCGCGAACAGGCGCGCCGAATCGACGGGCGAGCCAGCCTTTTGCGCTTCATTCGCGGCAGCCTCAAAGGCTCCGGCCGCGACATCCCAATGTTCGGCCCGCGCCTCGGCGAAGCCCCGGCACTGGCCCGCCGGGAAACTGCCGCCATCGACCGACCATGCCTGCGCGAAACGCACGCCCGCCGCCGGGTCCTCGATCGCCAGGTCGAGGCATTGCTGGAATTTCTTCGCCATCTCCGGCGAAAGCGCCCTGCCCTGCGGGGCCGCCGCGCGCGCCGCCTGCGTCCGTGCGGCCGTCGCCCCGGCGGCGGAGCGTTCATCGGCGCGGCGTTCCTCCGCCTGCCTGCGGCTGCGGTTCATCACCGCCTCGGTTTCGGGCGTATAGGCGGTCTGCATCAGCAGCAGGGCGATCAGGATCATGGGGTCTCCAGCAGGCCGTCGATCAGGCCCAGCAACAAGGCGATATCGCCGTCCCGCGACAGGCGATGGTCGCCATCCTTGACGAACAGCATCTGTACATCGTCTGAACGCAGGCAGGCCGCGGTGCGGATCGCGATCTGCCAGGGCACCGCGTCATCCTGCTGGCCATGGATCAGCCGCACCGGGCAATCGAGCGCGATCTCCCCGCCCAGCAACTGATTGGCCTGCCCCGATTCCCAGAAACCCAGCGTCGTCACATAATCCTCGCCATAATCGGATGGCTCGACGATCCGCCCCTCCTCGCGCAGCACCTTCTTCTGGTCCTCGCTGAAGCCCCAGGCGGTGAAGTCCGGCGCGCCGGCGATACCGACCAGCCCCGCGATCCGATCGACACGGGCAAGCGCGATCAGCAGCGCCAGCCAGCCGCCCATGGAAGAGCCGATCGGGATGATCTTCCCCTCCGGCCAGACATGATCGACCAGCGCCAGCGCATCGTCGCGCCAGACGGAAAGCGTTCCATCCTCGAACCGCCCCTCGCTCGACCCGCAGCCCGAATAATCGACCAGCAGGCAAGCCTGCCCGCGGGCGATGGCGCGGGCCAGCACCGCCTGCGCCTTGCCGCCCTCCATGTCGGACTTGTAGCCGGGCAGGAACAGCAGCAGCGGGCCTTTCCCGGGCGCAAAGCGATAGGCGAGTCGCACCCCGTCGGCACGCGAGGCGAAGGAAATGGTCAGGCTCTGGGCGGCAGCGATATCGGTCATACCCGCCTTATGGGCCGCCCCCTGCCCTGCTGGCAAGTCGCCCGGTTCTCGCCCCCTCCCTACCCTTCCCCTTCTTTTCACGGAACGGGATGAGTTGCTCCCTTCCCTCTTTTCGTCCCGCTCGTCTGGTGGCATAGTCCAAAGAACCATGAGCAAGAATGAAGAAACCCCGCCGAGCGCCGCCCCGGCTGCTCCCGCCACCACCACCCCGCCAGAGGAAACGAAGCCGGCCGGCGCCAGCCGCACCGTCGGCGGCAAGACTTTGGTCGGCGCGGCCGTAGGGATCGGCTCGGCCGCCATCGTCGCGGCGCTGCTCTACGCCCGCAAGCGCTCCTGAGTCTTTCAGGGCCTGATTTTTCCGACTCTGGCATCGCTGCAACACCGGGGATGATATTCCCGGTGCGCTCCTGCGCCTGCCTGCCGGGTTTTTATTGACAGCGCCCGCCCTCCCTTTAAGGACCAAGCGGCACTAAAAGTGCCATTCCACCCCTTTTTTGACGAAGAAGCCCTAGCCCATGTCCGCGATGCTGAAGATCACCCTGCCCGATGGTTCCGTGCGTGAAGTCGCGCCCGGCACTACCCCGGCGGATATCGCGGCGGCGATCGGGCCGGGCCTCGCCAAAGCCGCTATTGCCGCCCGCGTCGATGGCGAGTTGCGCGACATCATGCGCCCGCTGGAAAGCGACGCGCTCCTCGCGCTGGTGACGAACAAGGATGAGGCCGACGCGCTCGAACTCGCCCGCCATGACTTCGCGCATGTGCTGGCCGAGGCGGTGCAGGCGCTGTTTCCCGGCACGCAGATCACCTTCGGCCCCGCGACCGATGACGGCTTCTATTATGATTTCGCACCCAGCGCCGACCATGGCCCGATCACCGAGGAGGACCTCCCCGCGATCGAGGAAAAGATGCGCGAGATCATCCGCGCCGACAAGCCGCTGATCCGGCAGGTGATAGACCGCGATGCTCTGATCGCCGCATGGCACGCCGCCGGTGAAACCTTCAAGGCCGAATGGGCGGCGGAACTGCCCGCGGGCGAAGAACTGACCGTCTATCATTCCGGTTCGGACTGGTATGACATGTGCCGCGGCCCGCATCTCGCCTCCACCGGCAAGCTTGACCCCCAAGCCTTCAAGCTGACCCGCGTGTCCGGCGCCTATTGGCGCGGCGACCAGAAGAACGCGATGCTTTCCCGCGTCTATGGCACCGGCTGGCTCAACAAGAAGCAGCTCGACGCCCATCTCCACAAACTGGAGGAAGCGGCGAAGCGCGACCATCGCAAGCTGGGGCAGGAAATGGACCTGTTCCACCTGCAACAGGAAGCCCATGGCAGCGTGTTCTGGCACCCCAAGGGTTATATCATCTGGCGGCAGCTCGAAGCCTATATGCGCCGCGCGATCGACGGCGCGGGCTATCGCGAGGTCAAGACGCCGCAGGTAATGGACGCGCGCCAGTGGGAACAGTCCGGCCACTGGGGCAAATATCGCGAGAATATGTTCGTCATCCCCGACGAAATCCCCAATACCGAGGATGAAGGCCCGATCGTTTCCGACGCCGCCGAATGGATGGCGCTGAAGCCGATGAACTGCCCGGCGCATGTGCTGATCTTCAAGCAGGGCATCAAGAGCTATCGCGATCTGCCGATGCGCCTTTATGAAAATGGCTGCTGCCACCGCAACGAGCCGCATGGCGCGCTCCACGGCCTGATGCGCGTGCGCCAGTTCACGCAGGACGACGCACATATCTTCTGCCGCGAGGACCAGATCGTGCAGGAAGTGCGCGATTTCTGCGCTCTTGCCGACCGGGTCTATAAGGATCTGGGTTTCGCCGACTATTCGATCAAGCTGGCGCTGCGCCCGGAAAAACGCTTCGGCACCGAAGAGATGTGGGACCTGGCCGAGACCGAACTGCGCGAGGCGGTACATATTGCGCGCGAACATGGCGAGGTGCGTGGCGAGCTGGAGGAACTGCCCGGCGAAGGCGCCTTCTACGCGCCCAAGCTCGAATGGCACTTGACCGACGCGATCGGCCGCACCTGGCAGGTCGGCACGATCCAGTCCGACCGCGTGCTGCCCGACCGTCTTGACGCCAGCTATATCGCGGAGGATGGCGAGCGCCACCGCCCGATCATGCTCCATCGCGCGATCTTCGGCAGCTATGAACGCTTCATCGGCATCCTGATCGAACATCATGCGGGCAAGCTGCCGATGTGGCTCGCCCCTGTGCAGGCCGTGGTCGCCACCATCGTTTCCGATGCGGACGAGTATGGCCGGGTCGTGCTCGACAAGCTGAAGGCGGCGGGCATCCGCGCCGAAACCGACTTCCGCAACGAGAAGATCAACTACAAGATTCGCGAACACAGCCTTGCCAAGGTTCCCAACCTGTTGGTGATCGGCAAGCGCGAGGCGGAGGAAGGCAAGGTCGCGCTGCGCGTGCTCGGCGCCGACCAGCCGCAGCAGGTCATGACCCTCGACGAGGCGGTCGCCCTTCTTGCAAATCAGGCGCTGCCGCCCGATATGCGCTGATGCAGGGGCGCAACATCAGGGGCCTATATGCAACGCATTTGCGATGCCCCCTTTTCGTGCGCCTTGAAAATCGTTACATACGCCCGGAATCACCACAGGAGATTATGCTATACGTCCGCCGATGATGCGCCGCCCGATGGCGCCAATGCCGAAATCCGGCCCCCGTTACAATGAGTTCATCACCGTACCCAAGGTGCGCGTGATCGACGATAACGGCGAAAATCTGGGAGTATTATACACCCGAGAGGCGATTGAGCAGGCCGCTGAAGTCGGCCTTGATCTCGTCGAGGTGTCCCCGACCGCCGATCCGCCCGTGTGCAAGTTCCTCGACATCGGCAAATATAAGTACGAGGCGCAGAAAAAGGCGAACCTCGCCCGCAAGACCCAGAAGACGCAGGAGATCAAGGAGATCAAGATGCGTCCGAACATCGACGATCACGACTATGACGTGAAGATGCGGGCCATCAACAAGTTCATTGGCGAAGGCGACAAGGTGAAGGTCACGCTGCGCTTCCGTGGTCGTGAGCTTTCCCACCAGCAGCTCGGCATGCAGCTTCTCCAGCGCGTCGCCGAGGAAATCGCCGAAATCGCGAAGGTGGAAGCCTATCCGCGCATGGAAGGCCGCCAGATGCTGATGGTCGTCGCACCGAAATAAGCGCGGGCGTTCAGGACTATCCGGATCGGGGAGGCAGGTCATTCTGCCTCCCTTTTTCATTGGGCAAGCGCTGCCTTCATGCGGAACCGCATGGGCGCTATGCGCCGCGCCACTCTGGACCCCCGCCCTGCGCGTTCCTATTTAGCATCCATCATGAAACAGCCCACTTTCTTCATCCCCCATGGCGGCGGCCCCTGCTTCTTCCTCAATCCCGATGGCAGTTGCCCGCCGATGTGGGAAGCGATGCGAGACTATCTCGCGCGGATCATCCCCTCGCTGCCGGAACGCCCCCGCGCGATCCTCTATGTGTCGGCCCACTGGATCGAGCCGCACTTCTCGGTGCTGACCACGCCGAAGCCCGACCTTTATTATGATTATTACGGCTTCCCCCCGCACACCTATGATCTGCGCTGGGATGCGCCCAATGATCTCGCCCTCGCCCGGCGCGCGGAAGAGTTGCTGCAACAGGCGGGCTTCGAGACCGGCGAGGAGGCGCATCGCGGCTGGGACCATGGCGTGTTCGTACCGATGAAGGTGGCGCTGCCCGATGCCGATATCCCGGTCGCGCAACTGTCGCTCGCCGCGCCCCGCACGGGCGCGGATTTCGACGCGGACCTCCATATCCGCGCGGGCAAGGCGCTCGCCCCGCTGCGTGACGAGGGGGTACTCATCATCGGATCGGGCATGAGCTTCCACAATATGCGCCTGCGCGACGGATCGGTGCAGACCTATGCCGACACCTTCGACGACGCGCTTTCCGCCACCGTCTGCGATCCCGACCCGGAACGCCGCAATGCCGGGCTGGCGCATTGGGCGGACCTGCCCATGGCACGGGTCGCCCATCCGCCCCATGGCGAGGAACATCTCATTCCGCTGATGGTCGCCGCCGGCGCGGCGGGCGAGGATCAGGGCGTCCATATGTTTCGCGATCATGTGATCGGCTGGACGGTATCCGCCTTCCGCTTCGGCTGAACGGACACCCCTTGACCGACACCGCTGCTCCCCTTGCCATTCCCTTGCCGGGCGCAGACCTGCTCTGCTGGCCCGGCAGGGATTGGCAGACGGCGGCCGGAGGCGAGCTGCTCGCCCGCCTGCAAGCGGAAATTCCCTGGCGGCAGGAACAGATCACCCTGTTCGGCAAGACCCATCTCCAGCCACGCCTCATCTGCTGGATGGGCGATCCCGGATGCCGCTACACCTATTCGGGGAAACAATGGGAGCCGCAAGGCTGGCATCCGCTGGTCGCGACGCTGAAGCAGGAGGTCGAACAACTGACCGGCGGCCGCTTCAATTCCGTGCTGCTCAACCTCTATCGCGACGGGCGGGACGGCATGGGCTTCCACGCCGATGACGAGCCGGAACTCGGTCCCCGCCCCGTCATCGCCTCGCTCAGCCTCGGCGCGGAACGGGTGATGCATTTCCGCCATCGCCGGGATCGCACGATCCCGACCTTCCGCCTGCCGCTGGAGGACGGCAGCCTGCTGCTGATGCGCGGCGACACCCAAAGAAACTGGAAACACGCGATCCCCAAGCGGCAAAGCCCCACGGGCTTGCGCCTCAACCTGACCTTCCGGATGATAAGAGTCGGACTTTAGCGTCGGCCTGTAAAGGCAAGACCATAGCGCCGATGGGCTGCCCCCCCCCCTGCCGGGGCGCTTTATCAGAAGAAGCTGCCCGCCTGTTCGACGGTCGGGGCGGCAGGCATGGCTTCCGCATGCAGGACACCGGACGAAAGGGCCAGCGTCGCGATCAGGCCCACGGCAAAACCGGCCAGAAAGCGCCGGAACCAGTCCGCTGCCAACAAAGTACCCATGATTAAAACTCTCGAATATCGTTCAGGAACCCGCCCGACTCCGTCGCTGAACTGCGGGCCAGGCGCTTATGCGGCCCCCCTAGTGAGCGCAGGATGAACAGGCAAGAATGCACCGCGGCCCCGGAGCATGAACCGCCCCGGAGCCGCGACCAATGGCGAAAAAGCCTGTTATTTCAGGGCGGCGCAGGCTTCCTGAATGCGTGTGCAGGCCTTGCGGAGGATTTCCTCCGAGGTCGCGTAGCTGATGCGGAAAGCCGGGCTGAGGCCGAAAGCGCCGCCATGGACAGCCGCAACGCCATAATCGTCGAGGAAATAATCGATCAGATCCTCGTCCGTCTCGATCTTCTTGCCCTTGGGCGTGGTCTTGCCCATCACGCCGCTGGCGTCGGGATAGACATAGAAGGCGCCTTCCGGCGTCGGGCAATCGAGGCCCGGCGCATCGTTCAGCATCGCCACCACCATGTCGCGGCGCTTCTTGAACGCGGCGTTGCGCTCTTCGAGGAAGCTCTGGTCGCCATTCAGCGCGGCAACCGCCGCCGCCTGGCTGATCGAGCAGGGGTTGGACGTCGACTGCGACTGCAACTTGCGCATCGCGTTGATGATCCACACCGGGCCGCCGGCAAAACCGATGCGCCAGCCGGTCATCGAAAAGGCCTTGGAGCAGCCATTGACCGTCAGCGTGCGGTCATAAAGCTCCGGGCACACCTGCGCGATGGTCGCGAACGGCGTCGGCGCGTACCAGACATGCTCATACATGTCGTCGGTCAGCACCAGCACATGGGGATGGCGCAGCAGCACCTCGCCCAGCGCCTTCAGTTCATCGGCGCTATAGGCGGCGCCCGAGGGGTTGGAGGGCGAGTTCAGCAGCACCCATTTGGTGCGCGGGGTGATCGCCGCTTCAAGCTGCGCGGGCGTGATCTTGTAGCCCTGGCTGGCCGGACCTTCGACGAACACCGGCGTACCGCCCGCGAAGTTCACGATATCGGGATAGCTGACCCAATAGGGCGCGGGGATGATCACCTCATCGCCTTCCTCGACCGTCGCGCACAGCGCGTTGAAGAGGGTGTGCTTGCCGCCCGAATTGATGCTGATCTGCGCGCGCTCATAATGCAGGCCATTGTCGCGCTTGAACTTGGCGGCGACCGCTTCCTTCAGTTCGGCGGTGCCGTCGACATCGGTATATTTGGTCTGCCCGGCGCGGATCGCGGCAATGCCCGCTTCCTTCACGAAATCGGGGGTATCGAAATCCGGCTCGCCAGCGGAAAGCCCGATGACATCGACGCCCTGACGTTTCAGCTCAATCACCCGACCGGTCATCGCCAGAGTGGCGGACGGCTGAATGCGGCCCAGTGCGGCAGAGGTCTTGGTCATGAGGAGCTTTCCTTACGAGTCCGGTGGAGAATCACCGGGGCCTTAGCCCAGCCCCCGGCCGGGATCAACCGCGCACCGGACATGACGTTAAGGGAAAGCCTGATCAGCGCAAAAGCTGCGCCGCGACCATGCCGCGCGCGGCATTGCCGATGAAGAAACCGCGCTCCAGATCATAGGGCCGCAGATCGCCCTCGACGGCCTCGCCACAAGCCAGCAGGCTCGCCCGCAGCACGCCCGGCAGCAACCCACGCGAGAGCGGCGGCGTCACCAGCTTGTCGCCACGCTCGACAAAGATATTGGAGAAGCAGCCCTCGGTCAGATACCCCGCCTCGTCGGTCAGCAGCACCTCATAGGTGCCGCCCTGCTCCAGCGCCTCGCGGTAGAAGCCCCGATCGGTGGTCTTGTAGCGCAAGCGCCAGTCGTCCGCGCCGACCGGCCGCGGCACCATCCGCACCTTCATGATGGATTCGGGCCAGTTCTGCTGCCGGCGCAGTTCGATCGCCAGCGCACCGGTGCGCGATGCCATCATCCGCACCCTCGCCTTGTGCCGCAGGTGAAAGGTCGCCGCCTGAAGCTCGTTGCGCGCACCGTGGCGATCAAAGGCGAACCCCAGCGCATCGGCGCTGTCCTTCAACCGTTCAAGATGAAATTCCAGCAAGGGCATGCCATCGGAAGGATCGAACGCAATGGTTTCGATCAGGTCGAACCGAGCCGTGTCAGCCTCGCTCATCGGCGTCCCCTGCGAGGGGGAAAGAAAGAAAGCGTCCCTTGTCCAGACATTCATGCCATTCGTTCGCAGCTATTGAATCCACGACCAGCCCGGACCCCAGGCCGATCATCCCGTCCTGCGCTCCATCTTTCACGCAAATCGTGCGAATGGCAACATTGAACAACGCGTTGCCGCCCGGCTCGATCACGCCGATCGAGCCAGTATAGGCCCCGCGCGGGTAGCGCTCCACCTCATGGATGATTTCCATCGCCCGGATTTTCGGCGCGCCGGTGATGGAGCCGCAGGGAAACAGCGCCTCCAGCGCATCCGCCGCGCCCAGCCCGTCCGCCAGACGCCCGGTCACGGTCGACACCATCTGGTGCACGGTCGGATAGCTCTCGACCGTGAAGAGGTGCGGCACCTGCACGCTGCCCGGCTCGGCGATGCGCGAAAGATCGTTACGCAGCAGATCGACGATCATCAGATTTTCCGCCCGCTGCTTGGGGTCGCTCGCCAGTTCCTCGGCATAAGCGCGATCCACCACCGGATCGGGCGAACGCAGCGCCGTGCCCTTCATCGGCCGCGTGGTCAGCGCCCGCCCTTCCAGCTGGAAAAACAGCTCAGGCGAAAAGCTCAGCAGCCAATGCGTGCCGGTAAAGACCAGCGCACCATGGCCCGCCGCCGCGCGCGGGCGGATCGTGCGATAGAAGGCGAGCGGATCATCCCCAACGCGCACCCGGCAGGGAAAGGTGAAATTGGCCTGATAGATATCCCCGGCGACGATATGCTCATGCACCCGGTCAAAGGCCGCCTCATAGCCTTGCTGATCGACCAGCGGCTCCGGCGTCGCGGGCGTCGCCTCGCCCTGTCCCGGCCCCTGCCCCAGCAGCGCGTCGAGCGCCGCCTCGTCCAGTTCCTCCGCCTGCTCGAACAGCCCGAACCAGAGCAGCGGCGCATCCTCCACCCCTTGCCGCGCGTCGATCCGCGCGAGCTTCGGCTCCAGCGCCAGCCCGGCCTCATAAGCGAGATAACCGGCGGCATGCAGCCCCCGCGCCTGCCCCTCGCGCAGCTTCGCCAGCGCCGGGCGCACCTCGTCCAGCGTCCGGGCCATGATCTGTTCTACCGGGTTGCGATACAGCATCAGCGGACGCCGCCCCTCCACACGGGCATCGTCCAGCAGCACAAAGGGAACGGAAACCGGCATCCGACTCATCGCCGCCCTATTGCAGCTAGCAGGCTCAAGAGCCACTCCATTCTTTATGCTGTCATTCTTTCTTCCCCGATTGCGCCGGGCGTCCAAGCCCCCTAAGCCCGGCGGCATGACGGACAAGAGAATGCCAGGAAACCGCGACCAGACGTCCCGTCCGGTCAAACAGGCGCTGCTCTTAGGGCTGCGCTGCAAATGCCCGGCCTGCGGCGAGGGGCGGCTCTTCGCGCGGTTCCTCAAGCCCGCGCAGCATTGCACCAGTTGCGGGCAGAGCTTCATCGGGCATCAGGCCGATGATTTCCCGGCCTATATCGTCATATTGCTGCTGGGCCATATCCTGATCCCGGTGATGATAGAGGTGAACCACGCCTTCGCCATTCCGCTGCTCTGGCAATCGATCATCTGGCCGGTTTTCGCGCTGCTTCTGGCCATCGGGATGATCCAGCCGGTAAAGGGCGCGGTCATCGGCCTGCAATGGGCCAAGCGCATGCATGGCTTTGCGGGATAGCAACCGCATCATGGAGATCGACACTGCGACCGGCAGGATGATCCCGCGACAATCCCGCGACAATGAAGTCATGGTGCGCGGCGGCTAGCGCCTGTTCCTTCCCCTCATTCCCAGTCCAAGGGCCGCCATAGCCCGCCCCCATCCCGTTCAATGGGCGACTCTCAATGCATGAGGAGGGGTCAAGACGGCGGGAATCCTTCTGTTTGCGACCGATGGAAAGAGACGCGGCGTCATTCAGGTTCGGCCGCCGGCGCCTGCCGCGATGCCTGTCGGCGGACCGCCCGCGCGTCGCGCAGCGTGGCATCGGGCGGGAGCATGCCGCCGCCGGTCTTGGGAATGGCGATCCGTTGCGAGAGATAGATGCCGCTATGGCCTGAACAGAGATAGGCGACGAAGCAGGCGATCGCGATCGGCACGATATGGGTCGCGCCGAACAGTTCGACTCCCATGATCGTGCAGGCAAGCGGGGTATTGGCGGCCCCGGCAAAAACCGCGACGAAGCCGAGGCCCGCGAACAGATCGACCGGCGCGCCCAGCACCCCGCCCAATGCATTGCCGAGCGCCGCGCCGATGAAGAAGAGCGGTGTCACCTCGCCGCCCTTGAAACCGGTGCCCAGGGTCACGACCGTGAAGAGCATCTTGAGCAGCCAGCTCCAATGATCGACCGGGCCACCGAAGAAACCGGCGATGGTCGGCGCGCCCGGATCGGGCGACCAGACGCCGAGGCCGAGATAATCGCGCGTATCGAGGCCATAGACCAGCGCTATCACCAGGATGCCGCCGATAACGGGCCGCAGCGGGCCATAGGGAATGAAACGCCTGAACAGCCCGCCAAGGCTGTGATTGGCCTCGGCAAAGACGAGGCCCGCCAGGCCGAAGACGACACCGGCCAGCGCCGCCTTGCCGAGCAGCAGCGGCTCCGCGATCAGCGCGCCGCCGCTGCCCGCGACATAATCAATATGATAGGCGCCATGGTGGATGCCCCACATATGGCAGGTCCAGTCCCCTGCCACCCCGGCGACGAGACAGGGAACGAGGGCCGAATATTCGACCCGCCCGATCGCCAGCACCTCCAGCGCAAAGACCGCCCCGGCGAGCGGCGTGCCGAACACCGCCCCGAACCCGGCGGCGATGCCTGCCATCAGGATGATGCGGGTGCTGCTTTCGTCCAGCCTGAACAGCTTGCCGAACGCGCTGGCGAGGCTGCCGCCCAGTTGCACCGCCGTGCCTTCGCGCCCGGCAGAGCCGCCGAAAAGATGCGTTGCGACCGTGCCGATGAAGATCAGCGGGGCCATGCGGAGCGGCACACCACCGCCCGGCTCATGGATCTGCTCCACGATCAGGTTGTTGCCGCCTTCGACGCTCTTGCCCATCCGATGATAGAGCAGGCCGATCATGCCCCCGGCCAGCGGCAACAGGAACAGCAGCCATGGATGGGCGAAACGCGCGCGTGTCGCCTCGTCCAGGCTCCATAGAAACGCCGCGCAGAGCGACCCCACCGCCACCGACATGGGAAGCAGGATCAATGCCCATCGCACGACCGACATCGCATGGTCGTGCCGTGCACGGAAAAAGGCCGCCAGATTGAAAGTCGCAAACAGATTCGCAAAAGTAGCGCGCATGATTCCTCCTTGTTGCCAAATGGCGAAAGGTAGGAATCATCAGCCTTGCGGCGGTTCGGCCCGGAGGCCCGGCAGAAATCCATTGCCAGCCGCTTTTATGGCGGCGCAGCAACGCAGCGTCAATCCTCCGCCCTGATTTATGATCTGGGATGGGGCTTTCCGGGCGCTTTTCCCGTTCCCGCCAGCAGGGACTCCCGGGTCAGGCGATAGGGAGGTCCATATCGCGATTGACAACGAAGTAACCAGTTCGTACCCAATGAAGCAGCCACGCAAAACCGCCCTTCCGGCCAAAAGAGAGGCTCTCTCATGCTGAAATCCATCGCTACCGTCTGCGTCAGCGGAACGCTGGATGAGAAATTGCGCGCAATATCCGAGGCGGGCTTCGAGGCGGTCGAGATATTCGAGCCGGACCTGATCGGCTATGCCGGAACCCCGCGCGATGTGCTGGCGATGATGAAGGATCTCGGCCTGCGCTGCGTGCTGTATCAACCCTTTCGCGATTTTGAGGGCATGCCCGAAGGCCCGCTGCGCCAGCGCGCCTTCGACCGGGCGGAACGCAAGTTCGACCTGATGGCGGAGCTGGAAACGGATCATATCCTGATCTGCTCCAACTGCTCGCCCCATTCCCTGCCCGACCGGGAACGCATTATCGCCGATTTCGCCGAACTGGGCGAACGCGCGGCGAAACGCGGCATCATCGTCGGTTATGAAGCTCTGGCCTGGGGCCGTCATGTCAACGATCACCGGCAGGTATGGGATATCGTCCAGGCGGTCGACCATCCCCATATCGGCATATTGCTCGACAGCTTCCATTCGCTGTCCCGCGCCATTCCGATCGAGAGCATCGCGGAGATCGACGGCAGCAAGATCGCCTTCGTCCAGCTCGCCGACGCCCCCCGGCTCGACATGGGCCTGCTCTATTGGAGCCGCCATTTCCGCTGCCTGCCCGGACAGGGCGATCTCGCCATCGCCGACTATACCGCCGCGCTGCTGCGGACCGGCTACAAGGGGCCGCTGTCGCTGGAAATCTTCAACGATCGCTTCCGGGCCTCTTCCACCAGCCTCGTGGCGCATGACGCGCTGCGCTCGCTGACGGCGACGATCGAGGACGCCCGCCGCATCAATGGCGAGGCCGCCGCCCTGCCCGGCCGCGCGACGATCAGCGGGACGGAGTTCATCGAATTCGCCCTTTCCGATGAGGAATGCGAGCGGCTCGTTCCCATATTGCGCGCGCTGGGTTTCCGCCACACCGGCCGCCACCGCAACAAGGCGGTCGACCGCTGGCAGCAGGGCGGCATCAATCTGGTGCTGAACCGCGAGGATCATGGCTTCGCGCACAGCTACCGCCTGACCCATGGCGCTTCGATCTGCGCGCTGGGCCTGCGCGTCGCCGATGTAGGCGCGGTGCTCGATCGCGCCGCCTCGCTCGATATCGCCCGCTTCGATCAGGACCCCGGCCCCGGCAACCTTTCCCTTCCCGCGCTGCGCGGGGTAGGCGGCAGCCTGCTCTATCTGCTGGAGGACGGGAAGAGCGATCCGGTCTGGGAACAGGAATTCGAAGCGCTGGAGACGCCGGGTCCGGCCTTTCTCGACGCGATAGACCATATCGCCGCCTCGGTCGATGTGGACGAATATCTCTCCTGGCAGCTTTTCTGGACCAGCCTGTTCAAAGTCGACAAACAGGAGGAACTGGACATTCTCGACCCCGGCGGCGTGGTACAGAGCCGGGCGATCACCTCGGCGGACGGGCGTTTCCGCATCACCATCAACGCCTCGGGCGGGCGCAACACGCTGTCGTCCCGCTTCGTCAGCCACGGCTTCGGCGCGGGGTTCCAGCATATCGCCTTTTCCACGCCGGATATCATGGAAGCGGTGCGCCAGCTAGGCACGGGCGGCCTTCCCGTCATGGACGTTCCGAGCAATTATTATCCCGACATCGCCGCCCGCTTCGGGCTGGACGATACGACCGTCGCCGAAATGGCGGAAGCGGGGCTGCTTTATGACGAAGACGAAGCAGGGCATCGCTATTGGCAGCTTTATTCCCGCGCCTTCGACAAGCGCTTCTTCTTCGAGATCGTCGAGCGGGAGGACTATCGCGGCTTCGGCGCCGCCAACGCCCCGGTCCGCCTCGCCGCGCAAAGCCGGTATCGCAGCCCTGACCTCGATTGACCGGCGTTACAAAGCGCCGGAACCATGCTAATCCCCGTCACGTCCTATCCGTAAAATAACAAAGGCGTGAAGAGAGTGAAAAATCCGACCGGCGAAGCCGCCTCCCCCTCCCCGCGCGGCAGGACAGCCGATGGCGAGATGTCGCGAAAGGATATATTGGCTGTCGCCCGCGCCGAATTCGCCGAAAAAGGGCTGAGCGGCGCGCGCATCGATGAGATCGCGGAAAAGACCAGCACGTCGAAGCGGATGATCTATTATCATTTCGGCAGCAAGGAAGCGCTCTACCGCGCCGTGCTGGAAGAAGCATATAACGGCATCCGCGAAACCGAAACGGCATTGGCCAGCGAGGAGATGAGCGCCGAGGAAGCGCTGGCGGGCAATACCCGCCTCACCTTCGACTATCACCATGCCCATCCCCAGTTCGTGCGGCTGGTGATGAACGAGAACATGCACATGGGCGCCTATATTGGCGATGTGGAGGGGATCGAGCGCCGCAACGAAAGCGTGATCCGCGTGCTGGGGGACATCATCGCCAGGGGCATCGCGGAGGGTGTGTTCCGCGACGATCTCGATCCGGTGGAGCTGCATATGACGATCAGCGCGCTGAGCTTCTACAATGTCTCCAACCGCTACACCTTCTCGAAAATCTTCGACCGCGACATGGCCTCCCCCGATTATGTGGCGAAGCGGCGCGAACAGGTGGTGGATATCGTCCTTTCCTATTGCCGGAAGCACTGACGCGGGAAGGCCGGGAGGGCGAACCGGGCCGGCGCCGGATGCCGCCTATCGGTCCGGCCCGCCTTCCGCCTCTTCCTCGAACAGCAATTCGATCAATATGCCGTTGGGATCGGCGATGTTGAGCTGAAGCAGGCCGCGCGAGGCGAGACGCACTTCATGGACCTCCACCCCCATCGCCGCCAGCCGCGCACGCGTGGCGGCAAGGCCGGTGCATGCCAGCGCGACATGGTGCAGGCGGCTCACGCTGCCCCTTTCGGCGATCGCCTCCCCCTGCCGGGGGCCGTTCACATGGATCAGCGCCCGGCCTTCCTCATTGTAGAGCCACATATTGTCGGCCCTTCCCCCGGCCGAGGCGGCAGGGCCGCGCCGCAGGCCGAGGGCCTGTTCGAAAAAGGCGATGCTTTCCTCGAACAGGGGAGTGCGGATGTTCACATGGTCGATGCCGCGCACCGGCATGGCCCTTCCTTCCGGCTCAGTCGCGCGGACGGGACAGGCGGGGCTGCCCGGTCATGACGGGACGGTGCCCTGCCAGCCAGGCCTGACCCGTCTGGTTCATCTTCACCACCTCCACCTTGTCGCCGAGCCACAGCAACGTGTCGTTCGTCGCGCTCCACGGTTTCCACGGCATCGCCGCCGTATCGGGCGAGCCGGTATTCGCGAGAGCGATCAGCGCATCCATCATCTGCTTCGACAGGGTGCGATCCCACGCCGTCCACTGCCGGGTGGGGCGCAGGCTGTTATAGGCGTCCTGCGTCCCGAACCAGTAGGGGATGTCGGCGGTATGATAGGCCCCGACAGTCGCGATATCCTGATCGGCCAGCTTCACGCCCGGAATATAGGGGTGGCGGCGCGCATATTCGTCGATATAGACCGGCACGCCCTGCGCGGCGGTATCGGCGGCGCAGGCGCGTGCTCCCGCAGCGAGATTCGCATCCTGCGCGGCGCGGCGGGCCTGGCCGCGCACCTCGGCATCGTTCCTGACCGGATAGAGCTTCAGAAAGGCGGCGGCATCGGCGCCGAACAGCTTTTCCGCGCCCGCCCGATAGTCGGCCACCGTCCGCGCACCGGTCAGCGCTTCGAAACCGAAGGCCATGTCATCCTCGTTGAAGGACGCGATCATCGGCACCTTTGCGAAATCCCCGCTCGCCACGGCATCGGCAGCCTGCTTCGGCAGCACCCGGCCATCGACGATCGGACCATTGAGGCGCACCCCCGAAACCGACAGGCCAAGCTGGGATTCCGACTGCGCCGCCAAGATGCGGTCGGCCGGGATCAGGCGCATTTCGGCAAGGCTCTTCGCGCCTAGCCTCTCCTGAAAGGCCAGACCGATCTTCTCCGCATCGGCAAGCGTCGCCTTGGGCGCGCGCAAATTGCAGCCGGACGACATCACCGCCGCGCGGAACAGCCCGCGCGCAGGCGGTGACACGATCTGCGCCGCCACCGATCCCGCGCCCGCCGACTGGCCCATGATCACCACCTTGTCGGGATCGCCGCCGAATTGCGCGATATTATCCCGCACCCATTGCAGCGCGAGCGTCTGGTCCATCAGGCCATAATTGCCCGAAGCCCCCTGCTGCTCCTTCGTCAGTTCAGGATGGGCGAGAAAGCCCAGCGCCCCGACGCGATAGTTGAAATTGACGAACAGCGCCCCCGCCTTCGCCATCGCCTCCCCATCATAATTGGCCATGCCGGAGGACCCGATGGTGAAGCCGCCGCCATAAATGAATATGATCACCGGCAATTTGGCGCCCGCTTTGGCTTCCCTCGGCGCCCAGAGGTTGAGCGTCAGGCAATCCTCGCCGGTGGCTTCCTCGCCGAAATAATGGTTGATGTCGTGCGGACGGAGCACCTGCATGCATTCCGCGCCCTTGCGGTCGGCATTGAAGATACCCGACCAATGCGCCGCCCTGGGGGGCGCCCAGCGCAGATCGCCCACCGGAGCCTCGGCGAAGGGAATGCCCAGATAGGCCTTGACGCCCGAAGGCAGGGCGGTGCCCGCGATGCGGCCGGCGCTGGTCTGGACGGGATCGGAGGCAATGAGCTGCATCGATTTGTCGGTGGCCTGCACCGCGCCCGCGGCGGCAAGGCTCGTCAGGGCCACGCCCAGGGACAGGCCCAGCATCTTGCGGAATGCCGGAGCCTTGCGGAATGACTGCATTGCTTTCTCTCCTCTCTCAACGGTCCTGGTATCGATTGTGCGACCCGACGCTCCCGATTGGTCGATTTATCCTTGTTTTCCGCGCCTTCCGATCCCAAGGCGGGCTATGGGTTGAACCGCGCGAAGCTCTCCCACATTCTCTTGCGGTCGGCCGGTTTTCCGGTGAAGATTTCAAACGCGTCGACGGCCTGCCCCACCGCCATGCCCCGCCCGGTCATGGTGCGGCAGCCGAGCGCCTGCGCCGCCTTCAGCAATTCGGTTTCAAGCGGGAAATAGATGATCTCCGACACCCAATGCTCCGGACGCAGGGCCTCGGCAGGCAGAGGGATGCCGGGGAATTTCGCCATGCCGATCGGCGTCGCGTTGACGATGCCGTCGGCATCGCGCGCGGCCTGCGCCGGGTCCGTCGTCACTTCGGCCCGCTCCGCGCCATAGGTGGCGGCGAGCTGGGCGCGCAACGCTTCGGCCCGCGCCGGATCGGTATCGGACAGCGTGACCTTGCCCACGCCGACCATCGACAGCAGCGCATGGGCGGTGGCCGAACCTGCTCCGCCGCAGCCCAGTTGCAGCACATGGTCGAGCGCCACCCCCTCCAGCCTGTCGAGAAAGGCCCGGGCAAAGCCGGTGACATCCGTGTTGTAGCCGATGGCGCGCCCATCGCGGAAGGCGATGCTGTTCACCGCGCCGATCGCCTGCGCCTGCGGGGACAATTCATCGAGCAGCGGCACCACCGCCTGCTTGAAGGGAAAGGTCACATTGACCCCGGCAAAGCCCACCCGCCGCACCGCATCGAGCACGGCGGGCAGTTCGCCGTCACCCCAGCCCCTGTCGGAAAAATCAAGCAACGAATAGACCATGCGCAGCCCCTGCGCATCGGCTTCGCACTCATGCATCCATGGCGTGCGGCTTTCCAATATGCCCCGCCCCAGCAGGCCGGCCAGAACCCGGCCCGTGCCGACACCTGTCTGGCGAGGGGAAATGATCCGGCTGGAATCGGGCATATTGGAAAGAACCTCCCTGGATTGGATGCCCCTGCTCCGGGCGCCGCGCCATGGCGCGACCCCGAAGCAAGGAATGCTGTCAGAATTTGGTGCGAAGGCCGATATTGATCACCCGGCCGAGCGGATTGGCGTTCAGCCCGTCATAGCCCACCGCGCCGTTGGTCGTATAGGTGTTCAGGAACGGCGGGTCCTTGTCGAAGAGATTGGTCACATCGACATAAAGCTGGGCTTCCTTCAGGATACCGACCTCCTTGAAGCTGTAGCCCGCGTGCAGATCGACGGTGGTGAAGGCCTTCACATGGTCGCCGCCGCCCGTCGGCACGCCATTGGTGCGGACGATCGGGTTGACCACCGAGGACCCCCAATAGGTGTAGGACCCCAGATGGTTGACGAAGAGATCGGCATTGAACGGCCCGGAGTCGAAGCCGATATTCGCCCGCCCTTCAAACTTCACGCTGGGGAAGGTGGTATTGAAACCGGACGTCCCCAGCACGCTGAACTTCTGCCCGTTGGCGCCGAAGAACTGGTCGAATTTCAGCTTGCGGGTGAAGGAAGCGCCCAGCGTGAAACCGCCGATGGAGGTATCGAAGCGATAATTGGCCGAGAAATCGAGGCCGGTCACATCCAGGTTCAATATATTCTGCTGCTGGAAATTATAGCTGAAATAGACGGGATTGGTGATGGCCCCGGTTTGCGGCAGTCCCGACCCCAGCGCCGCGATCTGCGCGGCGGTCGCGCCCGCCGGATAGAGCTGGAGCAGGTAGGACAGGTCCGCCGACCCCAGCGCGAGAGGCGCCTGCGGCGCGGTGATGCCGCCGCGCAGCTTGTTGCTCCAATAGGTCAGGCTGACGCGCAGGCCCGGCACCTGCACCGGCGTCAGATCGATACCGACGCTCCACGCCGTGCCCTTTTGCGGCTTCAGATTGCCGTTGCCGCCCGTCACCAGCACGCCGTTGGTGCTGGGGTTGAGCGTGCAGGACGTGCCGTTGCACGTCGCCACGCCGAGCGCCGCCAATTGGGTGATCTCGGGGAAGTTGGCGATCAGGATCGTCGGCGATCCACCGGGAATGCCGGTGGGGACGATGCCCGCAAAGCCGGATTCGCCGGTGAGGCCCGCCGCATTCGACCCGATCGAGGTCAGCGCGGGGGCGACAAAGCTCTTCGCCCAGTTGGCGCGCAGCTTGATGCCTCGCACCGGTTCCAGATTCATCGCCAGCTTCGGGTTGGTGGTGGTGCCGAAATCACTGTAATGATCGTACCGGCCGGAGATATTGACGTCGAACGACTTGACGAAACTGTCCTTCAGGATCGGCACATAAAGCTCGGCATAGGCCGATTGCACGTTGCGTTTGTAATAGGCGTTGAACACCTGCGAATTCTGGCTGGCGATACCCAGATTGTTCGCGCGGATATTATATTGATCCATCGTATAGCCGGTCAGCTCGCCGCCGATGGCCAGCTTCGCCGCGCCCGCGGGCAGCTCCACCAGATCGCCGGTCAGCTTGACATAGGCATTGCGCACTTTCTGGCGCGCCCATTGCAACTGGCGATTGTCGATCAGCGCCGCTTTCACCGCATCGGACGTGCCATCGCCATAAAGATCGAGCGCATTGTCGCCGTTCAGCACCTGGCTGACGGATTGCGTCGTGCCGTTGATCGCCGCCGCCGTATAGCCGTTCAGCGCCAGATTGAAGGCGGATGTATTGAGCTGCCCCATGTTGAGCTGCCTTGAGGTATCCACCCCATAGATGCCGCCCACATTCACCTGCCAGCTGGAGGTGAGATCATAGGTGGCGTCGGCCCGGAAATAGATATCCTCCGCCGATCCCTTGATCGTCGCGCCGGGTCCGAACATCGCGTCGGCATCCCAGTTGACGGTATAGCTCGTCCCCATGGCGGCCAGCGCATAGGGGTTGACCGAGCGGCCGTCCGGCGGCGTCGAGCCAGTGCCGTAAATGGTGCCGCTGGCGCTGCCGCGCGTCACATTCTGCACATTCTGGCGGTTGGAATAGATGAAATCGGCATAGATATGCAGCCTGTCGCCAATATCCTTGGTGATCTGGGCATAGACATTATGCCGCTTTTCCGAGGGCAGGAGATCCCAGCTGCCGGTCGGGTCGCACCCGCTGGCCGTACCGCCCGGCGTCGTGGGCAAAGTGGTGCAGCGCGTCGGGGTGAAGTCGGTACCGCCGAAGGGGCGCAGGTCGGATTGCACATAGGACCGGTCGCGCGCCGCGAGATTGGAGCGATTCGAATAATTATAGGCGACCAGCACGCTGCCGGTGTCATAGCTATGCCCCCACAGCAGACCCGCCGTCAGCGTATCATAATTATCCGCAAAGCCCTTCTGGATATTGGCTTCCAGCCCGTTGACGTTCCTGCGGGTGATGAAGTTGATGACGCCCGCCACCGCATCCGAGCCATAGACCGAGGAAGCGCCGTCAGCGAGCACCTCGACGCGTTCCAGCGCCATGGGCGCGATGATATTGGGGTCCGCCAGCACATGGTTGATGCCGCTGGTCGGGATGCGATGGCCATTCATCAATATGAGGGTGGAGTTGGACGCCGAGGCGCCGAGGCCGTGAATGGTTGGCGCATTGGTGCCCGAACCGTCAGCGGACCCAAAGGCCCCCTGCCCGGCGCTTTGCAAGCCCACCACCGCGGGCACGCTCTTGAGCACCTGCTGCACCGTCTGGGCGCCGGTGGCCTCCAGATCGTCGCGGCTCACCATGGTCAGGTTCGAGCCGACGGGCGCAACGCCCTTCAGGCTGGAACCGGTGACGATGATATCCGCATTGGCCTGTTCTTCCCGCCCCAGTTGCTGCGCGCTGGCTGAAATACCCCACCCCAGCGCGATAGCCAGAATCGAGCTTTGCGCAATGAATCGCCTTTTTGCGTACATTTTTATTCCTCTCCCTTTATTATTGAACTAACCAGTACCTACACAAAACAGGTCCGTCAATGCACGAAGGCCACTCCTCTCGTCCTGCTGCGGATTTTGACGGATTTTCAGCAAAGCGCCGCGCAGGAGACCGGCCTTTTCTCCGGCTTGCGGCAGAAACTCTTTTATGTATTATCCAGTTCGTACAATAAAAATGAGAGAGGTATCGATGGGCAAACCCATTCCGATCGCGATGCTGGCCGCCCTTGGGTTGAGCGCCAGCTCCATTGCCACTGCCGCGACACCCGAAGCGGCAGGAACGACCCGTATTTTCCCCGTTGACGCCAGACCGGTGCTGGAAGATCGCTATCCCGAGCGGCTGGCGCGCTGGCCGGGTGGCGTCACCAGCCTTGCGGATGTCCCTTATTCGACCATCCCCGGATATCGGCCGATGATCGTCGATATCTACATGCCGCCCCGCCCTGCCAAGGGGCCGGTCACGCCAAAGCCGCTGATCCTCTATATCCATGGCGGCGGCTGGGTGGGCGGCCATACCCGCCATGGCGGCGCCCTTGCCGATTTCCCCGCCGCGCTGGCGCGTCTGGCGGGCGAAGGCTTCGTGGTCGCCAGCCTCGAATATCGCCTCGCCGCCGAAGCCCCCTTCCCCGCGCAGGTGCAGGATGCCCGCGCGGCCCTGCGCTTCCTGAAGGCGAATGCAACGCGCTTCGGCATCGATCCTGACCGCACCGGCGTCTGGGGCGGTTCGGCGGGCGGCCATCTGGCGGCGCTGACGGCCCTGACCTGCGGGGTGGCCAGCCTCGACCCCGCCAACACCGATGCGGCGCCGGGCAGCGAATGCGTGCAGGCGGCGGCGATCTGGTATGGCGTGTTCGACTTCGCCGCCCTTTCCGCCTCCCGCCCCGGCGGGCAGGACAGCGCGGCGGCCCGCCTGCTGGACTGCGAAGGCCCCTGCCCGGCGGACAAGCTCGCCGCCGCCAGTCCGGTCAGCTATATCGATGCCAGCGACCCGCCGTTCCTGCTGATCCATGGTGAGCAGGACAAGACGGTTCCCGTCAGCCAGTCCGTGCTCGGCGCGGAGAAGCTCAAGGCGGCGGGCGTGCCGGTGGAGAGCATCCTCCTGCCCGGCGTCGATCACAGCTTCATCGGCAAGACGCCGGAGGAAACCCGTGACGCCACGCTGAAGGCGATGAACGCCACCTTCGACTTCCTGCATCGGCAACTCGACGCCAAGGCGCCGGGCAAGCCGAAAGAGGCGGCGCGATGAAGGCGCTCGCGCTGCTCTCCCTACCCCTGTTCGTCATGGCGGTCCCGGCGCCGGCGCAGGACCCCGGACCGGCCTTCCCCGCCGGGCCGGGGCAGGCCGTCGTGCAAAAGGCCTGCGCGGCCTGCCACCCGCCCGCGATCATGGCCGACAAACATTATGACGCCGCCAAATGGAGCGAGGTGGTGGACCAGATGATCGGCAAGGGCGCGGAAATAGCCGATACCGACTATGACGTGATCGTCGCCTACCTCACGCGGACCTATGGCGTGAAGAAATAATCCGGCCCGATATCCGGCAGGAAATGCGAAGAGGCGGGAAATGTCCCCTCGCATTTCCTACCCCCGCTTTCATGGGATTATGCATTCTGCAAAGCCCCTGACGGTTCGCGGCCGATAGCGGGCCTGCCCGTCCCCGAAAGGGAATGGGGCTGATGTCCACTCCCCATCCCAAACCCGTCCCTCCGCGCTCTCGCCCGTCACGCCCATGGCCCCTATTTCAGCGGATGCGGCCGGGGTTTCTCGCCGCCGTTGATCGTCCATTGCACCGCTTCCAATATCATGGTGCGGATGCGCGGATCATCCCATGCCGCGTCGGTATGCCCCAAGCCGGTGTAGAATACCCGTCCCTCGCCATAGGATTTGATCCAGGCGACCGGGAAGTCGCCATCGGTGCGATGGACCATCGGCGCCTTCATGTTCACGCTGCCGGTATCGATGCGCGCGAGCACATCCACCTTGTCGCGCGAATAGGGCGTCATCTTCATCTGGTAATGCTCGTCCTTCAGCACCATACCCGTCCGCAGCGCCTTCATCGCCGGGAAATCGGGGCGCTCGACGATGATCTTCGCATCGGCGATCATCCACGGGTGATTGTCGAACACCCCGCCCAGCATCTCCCCATATTCCGGCCAGTTGGTCGCCGTCGCCGCCGCAGTATGGACACCGATGAAACCCTTGCCGTCCTTCGCCACATAGTCGAGCAGGTCCTGCTTCTGCCGGGCCGACAGGGTGGTGTCGCCATTGGTGTAGAACAGCACCGCGTCGAAATAATCGAGATTCTTGCCCCGCGCCTGCTTCGGCCCGCCCCTGGCATAATCGAACCTGCCCCAGGTCTCGTCCTTGGTGATCCAGTCCATGTCGGTGCGGATGAAGGTGACATAAGCGCCGCTCTGCCGCCCGATCTGCTCGATCACCGATACGGCATGGCTGACAGCCATATGCGCGCTCTGGTTGCCGGTGGAGAGATCCGCGATCACCAGCAACCGCTTCTTGCCCGCATAGACATCCTCATAGCCGGGCGGCGGCGAGCGCATCTGGCCCGAAAGCGTCAGCGCCAGCGCGGCGCAGGCGGCAAGACGAAGGGCTTTCTTGATGGCATTCATTGGGCGGCCTCCCCCGATTTCAAGGCAAAAGCGGTGATCGTGTCGGATGTCAGCGGGCTGTCGAGGAAGGTTCCCCCGGTGCTGGCGACGGCGACATATTGGCGGCCGCCGCTGCCCGCATAGGTCATCGGCGTCGCATGGGCGGACGCCTCCAGCTTCACCTCCCACAGCATCTTGCCGGTTGCGGTGGCGAAGGCGCGGAAGCGATTATCGTCGGTCGCGCCCACGAAGGTCAGCCCGCTCGCGGTGGTGATCGCCCCGCCCATATTGGGCCGCCCGGTCAGTTGCCTGCCCTCCGGCGCTTCGTCGGAGACGCCGAGCGGCACCTGCCAGCGTATCTTGCCGGTCGTCATGTCGACCCCCCAGAGCCGCCCCCATGGCCCCTTCTGGCACAGCAGGCGCGAACCTTCCGGCCGGAACCGGCCCGACGGCGTGCCGCGCTCATAAGGCAGCGGCCCCTGCGAGGGCACGAGCGACGTGACCTGCCCCAGATCGCTGGTATTGACCACCAGAAGACCGCGTGCGGGATCATAGGTCGCCCCGCCCCAGTTCGCCCCACCGAGCAGGCCGGGGAAGCTGATCGTCGTGCGCCGCAGGCGGACCGGCGTGTAGAGATCGCCCTCCACCATGTCATGCTCGGCGATCCAGCGCGCGCAGGCATCGTGCAGTTCGGGCGTCAGGTCGGTGATGTCGGTCGCGATCGAAAAGCGAGTGCGGCCGAGCGGCGGCGTCACCAGCGGCATCGGCTGCGTGGGCGAGGCCTGCTCGCCCGGCACGTCGCTGGCGGGTACCTTGCGTTCGGCCACGGGGAAGATCGGCTTGCCGGTCACGCGGTCGAGCACGAACAGCAGCGCCGATTTGGAGATCACCGCGACGGCGGGCACGGTGCGGCCCTTGACCTTCGCATCGAACAGCAAGGGCGCGGCCTCCAGATCGCCGTCCCAGATATCATGATGCACGACCTGAAAATGCCAGAGATATTTGCCGGTGCGCGCATCCGCCGCGACGATCGAGGTGCCGAACAGATTGTCGCCCGCCCGGTCGCCGCCATAGCGATCGAAGGCCGGCGCGCCGAAGGGCATATAGACGATGCCCCGCTCCGCATCGACGGTCAGCAGGCCCCAGGCATTGACCCCGCTGCGCCCCTCCGCGCTGCCGGGCGCCCAGCTGTCATAGCCTGTCTCGCCCTTGCGCGGGACCGAATGGAAGGTCCATACCAGATGCCCGTCCCGCGCATCCCACGCCCGCACATCACCCGCTGCGCCCCTGGCCGGAAATTCCTGCACGGCGCTGCCGGTGATGATGAGATTGCCATAGACGATCGGCGGGCTGGTCATGCCGTAGAAGCGCGGCTCCGCGCCGTTCAGCACTTCGGGCGTCTTCATATCGACCACGCCCCGGTCGCCAAAGCCCTCGGCAAAGGTGCCGGTGGCAGCATCGAGCGCGATCAGCCGCCCGTCCCGCGTGCCAAAGACGATCCGCGCGGGCGTTTCCCCGTCGCCCGGCCAATATTCCACCCCGCGCAGCGAGGGCTGGCCGGGGCCGGGAATGGCGGTTGCCCATAGCTCCCTGCCCGTATCGGGATCCAGCGCGACGACCCGGCCATAGGGCGTGGAGAGGAACATGCGCCCATCCACGACCAGCGGCGTCACTTCCGATCCGGCGAAGCGATTGCGCCGCGCGGAAGGCGGCGCGGGGGTGGCGTCCGGCAGACCCTCGGCGCGACGCTGGGCTTCAGCATTGGCATCGGGGGCATTGGCGTCCGGCGCTGGCGCGACAGAGGCGGCGGCGGGCCGCATATGATAGACCCATGCCGGGGCCAGCGCACCAACATTGGCGGGGGTGATCTGCGTCAGCGGCGAATGGCGCTGGCCACCCTTATCATGTCCATAGGTCGCCCAGTCACCCTGATTCCGGGCAAGGGCGACGGGCGCAAAACATAGGCAGGGCAAGGCCAGCATCACGGCCGCAGCGGTAAATTTCAGGGGCATCCTGATCTCCCGTTTTTATTTTACGAACTAATTCGTACATAATTCTTTTCAACGCAAGCACCTTCGTTTATGCCGGTCCGCAAATAGAGGGAGAGACACGCCATGGGCGGCACCATTCTGGTCCTCAACGGGCCTAATCTCAATTTGCTGGGCGAGCGCGAGCCGGAGATTTACGGCCATGACACGCTGGCCGACGTGCAGGCGATGTGCGAGGCCGAGGTCGCAGGCACGAGCTATGCCATAGACTTCCGCCAGACCAATGCAGAGCATGAAGCGGTCGAATGGCTACAGGCCGCGCGCAAGGGCCATGCGGGCATCGTGTTCAACCCCGCCGCCTTCACCTATGCCGCCTATCCCATTCTCGACGCGCTGAAGATGGTCGATTGCCCCGTGATGGAAGTGCATATCAGCAATATCCACCGCCGCGAGGCCGAATGGCGCAGCAAGTCCATCATGACACAGGTGGTGACGGGCCTCATTTCCGGCCTCGGCGTCCATGGCTATGCGGTGGGCGTGCGTCATATCCTGTGGCTGAGGGACCGCGAACGGTGAAGCCGACCCGCAAGCGCCTCCTCATCCTCACGCTGATTTCCATCGCCACGCTGATCAACTATCTCGATCGGTCGGTGCTGGGCGTGGCCAAGCCGGAGCTGGTGAAGGAACTTCACATCTCTCCCGAAGTGATGGGCCTCATTTTCTCCGCCTTTTCCTGGACCTATGCGCTGGCCCAGATTCCCGGCGGCTATGTGCTCGACCGGCTGGGCACACGCCTCACTTATACCTTGTCGCTGGGCCTGTGGTCGGCGATGACGGCGCTGCACGGCGCGATGACCGGCGTGGTCGGGCTGGTGTCGACCCGGCTCGCGCTGGGGCTGGCGGAAGCGCCCTGCTTCCCCGCGAACAGCCGCGTGCTTTCGACATGGTTCCCCCAGAATGAGCGCGCCAAAGCCACCGGCGTCTATACCGTGGGCGAATATGTCGGGCTGGGCCTGCTGATCCCGGTATTGGCGTGGATGCTGGCCACCTATGGCTGGCGGTCGCTTTTCTTCGCGGTCGGCCTGCTGGGCATCGCCTTCGCTTTCCTGTTCCACCGGCTCTATCGCGAACCGCAGGACAGCAACGCCAATCAGGCGGAGATAGACCTGATCGCGGCGGGCGGCGGCTTTTCCGGCGGCACGCAGCCGATCGCCTTCAGCTGGGCCAATGTCGGGCGGCTCATCACCACGCGCCAGATCGCGGGGGCCTCCATGGGGCAGTTCTGCTCCAACTCCACATTGGTCTTTTTCCTCACCTGGTTCCCCTCCTATCTCGCCGAAGAGCGGGGCATGACCTTCATCAAGTCGGGCTTTCTGGTCTCCATGCCCTATATCGCCGCGGCGGCGGGGGTGATGCTGGGCGGGATATTCTCCGACTGGCTGATCCGCGCGACGGGATCGCCCACCATCGGGCGCAAGCTGCCGATCATCGCGGGCCTGTTGCTGTGCGCGACCATGGTGTCCGCCAATTATCTCGACAGCAACGAAGCCGTGATCGCCATCATGAGCCTCGCCTTTTTCGGGCAGGGCATGGCGGGACTGGGCTGGACGCTGCTGTCCGATGTCGCACCCAAGGAAATGATGGGGCTGACGGCCGGGCTGTTCAACTTCTTCACCAATCTGGCGGGCATCATCACCCCGCTGGTGGTGGGTTTCGTGGTGGGCGCGACGGGCAGCTTCTACGGCGCGCTCGCCTATATCGGTGCGCTGGGGCTGATCGGCACGCTGGCCTATCTGGTGGTGCTCGGCCCGGTGGAGCGGGTGCGGCTGTCCTGACCCCTCGCGGCGCGGGGGAGAAGGCCCTCCCCGCGTCGCGGCTCCCTGCCCTCCTCTCTCCGGCTTTCCGTCCCGGTCCATATCCTTGTCGACCGACCGCGCTGTCGCGGGTACATCGCGACCGCCTGCCATAAAAATCCCGCATTGGCGGCGGCGCTCATGCTTTTGCCGCCTTCCTCCACCCAAAGGTTGATTACATCCTCCCGCCCCTCTGCAAGGTATCGCAGACAAAGAAAAGGCGCGAACCGCGCCGCCGAACCGGAGGAAAATTGGGTGACCGCAAAATTGGCCGCATTCCGCTTGTTGTTGGCGACATCGACCCTCATGACCGGTTGGAGCGCAGCAGCGCAGGCCGCTGCCGAGCCGGTCGCAAGGCCCAATCCCGATACAGACGGCGTGGGCGAGATCGTCGTGACAGCCCAAAAGCGGCAGGAAAGCCTGCAAAACGTGCCGATTTCCATCACCGCGCTATCGGGCGACGATCTGGCCGAACGACAGGTCCGCGCGGCGGAGGATCTCGTCACCACCGTATCGAATCTCCAGGTCAACTCGCCGCTCGGGGAAGGCATTCCCGTCTTTTCCCTGCGCGGGGTCACGATGTCCGATATCGGGCTGGCCCAGAACGGGCCTGTGGCCGTCTATTATGACGAAGTATATAAAGGGAACTTCGCGATCATGGGGCTTGGCATGTTCGACCTGGAACGGGTCGAAGTGCTGAAGGGGCCGCAGGGCACTCTCTACGGCAAGAACACCACCGGCGGCGCCGTGAACCTGATAGCCCGCAAGCCCAGCTTCCGGACGGAAGGCTATTTCTCGCTCGGCTATGGCAATTATGATCGGATCCTGTCCGATGGCGCCGTCGAAGGCGTGCTTGCTCCTTCGCTGGGCTTGCGTATCGCCTACACCTTCGAACGGGCCAACGGCACTACGAAGAACCTCTATGCGAACGCCCCAGACCCGGATTCGACCCGCCAATATGGCATTCGGGCCAGCCTGCGCTATCAGCCGAATGACACCGTGGATATCACGATCCGCGCCGCCACCTCCTTGCAAAATCCGCGAAACTATGCGGTTTACGCGATCGAAGGACCCGATGGGATCGGATATCCGATCTACAGTCTTTTCGGGATGTCCGCGACGACGCGGGACGGGTTGGGCCGGCGCGAAGTCCGCATCCCCGAGGTTCCGCGCCGCCATTTCCGCACATATGCGCTGGCGGCCAACGCCGATTTCCGGCTCAGCGACGATCTGACCCTGACGTCCATCACGTCATGGGATCGCGGCACGATCCGCTTCACCGAAGACGCTGACGGGTCGGAATCCAACGATTCGCTTGTTTCCTATGGCGGCAAAACCAAGCAGATTACGCAGGATCTTCGCCTGACCAGCGATTTTGGCGGACCGTTCAACTTCATTCTGGGCGCCTATTATTCGGTGGAGAAGCTGAAGAACGATACGACGTTGCGCTTCTATCACGACATCGACGTCAACGGCGACGGGTCGATCGATGGGCAGGATTGCCTCGACGGTGGCGGCTTCATCGCCTGCACGGTCTTCAACAAGTTCGATCAGAAAAAGACGAGCTTCGCCCTCTATTCCGACATGAGCTACGATATCACCGATCAGCTTACCGTTCGGGGCGGCCTCCGCTACACCCGCGACAAGGGGGATCTGACGGGATTCCGCGCACAATTATTTGCCGTTGACGGCACACCGCTGGCTAACCTCATTCCGGGAAGCCTTACGGATTTCGCCGCCACCACCTCTCGTCATTTCAAGGTCGACAATGTTTCCGGCAAGATCGGGCTGGATTATAAGCCGTCCCGCAACGCGCTGCTATATGCTAGCTATAGCATCGGCTATCGCGGATCGTCGTTCAATTCCCAGGCATTCTTCGCGCCGGACGAACTGACCACGGTGAAACCGGAAAAGCTTCGCGCCGCCGAAGTCGGTTTCAAAACCGACTGGTTCGATCGCAAGGTCAGGCTGAACGGTGCCGCGTTCTGGTATAGCTATCTCAACCAGCAGACGCTCGACGTCGATCCCAACACCGCGCTACAGCTTCTGATCAACCTTCCCAAGGCGCGCATTCTGGGTGCCGAGCTGGACCTGCAAGTCAGGCCGACATCAAGGCTCACCTTGTCGGCCGGATTGGGGCTGCTCGACACCAAGGTACAAAAGGGGATCGGCCCGGACAACCAGTTCCACGGCAACCGGTTGATCAGCGCTCCCAAGCTTACGTTCACCTCCTCTGCGGATTGGACCGTGCCGGTGGGAACATGGGGAGCGGCGGACCTGCGGGTCGACCTCTCTCATTCGTCGGGACAATATTATGACCTTGCGAACAGCCCGGCCGCATTTGAAGGCCAGTTCACGATGATGAACGCCCGCATGCGGGTGCATCCCGAAGCGGACCGTTTCGGCGTGGCGCTGTGGGTCAAAAACCTGACCAACACCTATTATCGCACCAACCGCGTCGATGTCCTCGAAGGATTTGGCTATATCTACACGCACATCAATGATCCCAGAACTTATGGCGTGACGGTCGATGTCAAATTCTAGGCCGCCTTTCGATCCCTCCCCGCTCCCGCGCGGGAGAGATTGCGTCCTGAAATGACGGGCAAATTCGGGCATGGTCGCCGGACCACATGATCGGGCCGCATCGGCTTCGTCATGGGATCGGGCTGGCCCTGCCCACAGCGCTCCCTTCGTACCATGCGGTGCTTCGCAAAAGACAAGCAGGGTCTTTTCCTGCCTCCAGGGATTTCCGGAAGATGACCATCGGCAACAGCAACTTCATCGTCGTGGGAAGCGGCGCGGCCGGTCTTGTCGGCGCGATCACCGCGCACCGGGCCGGTCTGCGCCCCGTCATCATCGAAAAGGCCGATATGTGGGGCGGCACCACGGCAACATCCGGCGGCGTGCTGTGGGTGCCGAACAATCACCTCATGACGGCCGGGAAGGACGATACGCCCGAAGCGGCGCGGCGCTATGTCCTTTCGCTGATCGGCGAGGATGCCGGAGCGCGCGAAGTGCAGAAGGCCGAGGCGTTCCTCGGCCATGTCGCGCCGATGGCCGAATTCCTCGCCGAAGAGGGCGTGACATGGAAGGCAAACAGGGAACATCCGGATTATTATCCCGGCGTTCCGGGAAGCAGCCGTGGCAGGACACTGGAATCCATAGCCGTCGACGGGAGGGAGCTTGGCCCCCGCTTCCAGACCATGCGCACGCATGATCTCGACATGCCGGCGATCGACAGCGAAGGACTGGCCACATTGACGCGGGCATGGCGCGGCCCTGGTTTGTTGCTCAACGCCGCGCGCGTGGCGCTGAACCACAAGCTGAGCATCATGCGCGGCCGCAAGCCCCTGGGCCTTGGACGCGCGCTGGTCGCTTCGTTGATGCGCATCGTCGACCGGCTCGGCATTCCGGTCCATCTGTCGACCGGACTGGCCGATCTCGTGGTGGAGAATGGCGCCGTGGTGGGCGTGATCGTAGAGCATGACGGCAAACGCAGCCGGATGGAGGCGCCTGCGGGGGTTCTCCTTGCCGCCGGTGGATTTTCGCGCAATGCCGCCTTACGCAGGGAGCTACAGGGCGTCGGGCAAAGCTGGCCCAATGCCATTCCCGAGGATCAGGGCGATGCCCTGCGGATGGCCCGCGCGGCGGGGGCCGCCATGGAATTGCTGGACGGCCGCTGGTGGATGCCCTCCATCCAGGTCTCGCCCACGCAGATGGGCCTTGCCCTCGGCATGCGCGCCCTGCCGGGCAGCATGATCGTCGATGCCCGGGGACGGCGATATATGAACGAGGCGGCCAATTATATGACGGCGGGCCGCGCCATGTTCGACCATGGGGCGGCTGACGAAAATCATTGGCTCATCATGGATGACCGCTTCCTGCGGCGGTACATCTTCGCCGAACTGTCGCACAAGTCCGTTCGCAAGCAGATGATGGAGCATGAATTTCTGGTTCGCGCCGATACCGTCGAGGCGCTGGCACGGCGGTGCGGCATGGAGCCTGCAACGCTGTCCGCGCAGGTCGAGCGTTTCAACGGCTTCGCGAAAACGGGCGAGGATCTCGACTTCGACCGTGGCGCTTCGGAATATGATCGTCACTGGGCAGACCCGGCCCAGCACCCGAACCCCAGCCTCGGCCGGATCGACAAGGGGCCGTTCTGGGCAGCGTTGATCCGGCCGGGCGATCTGGGCACAAATGGCGGCATCAGGACGAACGCGCTGGGGCAAGCGCTGGCGCAGGACGAAAAGCCCATCCCCGGCCTTTATGCCGCCGGGAACAGCGCCGGCTCACCTTTTCGCCATGCCTATCCCGGCGCAGGCGCCACCATCGCCGCTGCGGGCACATTCGCCTTCATCGCCGCCCGGCACGCGGCCGCGCAGGCCGGCCAGTCTGTCGAGCAAGGCGCCCAGCCGGTCTGAGGTCCCCAAAAGGGGGATCACGCCGGGGCGCAAGGCGCGATTCAAGAACCAGACGGGCGACGCTCCCCAAGCATCGGGAAACGGCTGAAAATCGAGCGTCCTACAGATGCTTGATGAAGGCGACGAGGGCGCAGCGGCTATCCACGCCCACCTTGTCCAGCACCCGCACGACATGCGTCTTCACCGTCGCCAGCCCGATGCCGCGATCACTCGCGATTTCCGCGTTCGAAGCGCCCGAGCAGATCAGATCGACGACCTCCACCTCCCTGCGCGTAAGCCCGAACCGATCGCGAAGCGCCACCGCGCGCGCCTGCTCCCGCACATAAGGGTGACAGCTTATCGTATGTTGCAGGAACCTGTGGAGATGCTGGAGCGCTTGCTGGCGATCGGTGAAGCTATGGTCGCTAAATGCTATCAGGTTCGCAAATGGGGTGCCGCCATCGCTGAAGACAAGATCAACTTCATCCTCATAGCCGTAGCGAGCGAGGAACGTCGCGTAATCATGCGCCGCCGCCTGCGCCGGTCCCGTCCTGGCAATCGCGGACAGACAGTGAATCTGTTCGGATTTCGAGACCAGAACCTTCGGATATAGGGGGTCGAGATGCTGCACGCCCGCGGCGAAATAATCCTTCTCGATGGAAACGGGCAGCCCGATATCGCCAGCATCGCGATAATCCCCACCCTCATAGAGCCAGGCGAGGCGGACGGCCGACGCATCGAGGGTGCTTCGGACGAAATGCAGCGTCTCCTCGACAATGACATTGCCGCGGGCCCATGCGAGACTCGATGACTGATCCAGCAATTGTCCGCCTCCTCTCACCCCCCGGCACGCTGGACGATCTGGATAAGAGGGTGCCGCATGGCCCCCTCTCTCGTTCAGGCGTTTTCCGGGCGCATCTCGCGCTTGCCTGTTTGTAGCGGAAAATCGCGCGCTCTTCAGCCAGTAAAAAGGCTAGTGACCCGCATCGGAAGTTCGTCACATTAAGGGGCAGGTGCGGAACGAACTTCAGATGCAGAAGGATCACTAGCACCGGAAATGCGGAAAGCCGCCATGTGCAGGCCATCGGAACCGCATGCCGATCGATCCCGGGTCGGATCGAAAAGGAGGCCTTGTCGCGGCCCCCTTCCCATGATGTCAAACGGTCCGTTCCGGCGCGGTCTGGTAGACTTCGGCCAGTTCTTCGGTCGATACCAGTGGCTCTGGATTGCCCATCAACTGGCTCAGCGGGTCGAGCCAGTCACCGACCCGCCCCCAGCCGTCGAAGGAGCGGTAGCCCATCAGCTTCAGAAGATCCTCCGGAAGGGTGCGGGCAATTTCCGGCGGGCAGGAAAGATACTGATTTTCCTCCTGGCGCGTCCACGCCGCCCCATAATCGACGTTCATCGCCTGTCGCACCCTGTCGGAACGGTTTTCCCCGCCGCCATGATACAGCTTGCCGCTATAGAGTATGACGGAACCGCGCTCCATGACGGCCGGGAGGGTGTCCGCCTGGTCGAACCTGATATCCGACCGCAGCCTGTGGCTGTTGGGAACCACGCGGGTCGCCCCCATCTCTTCTGTATAGTCCGACATGGCCCATAATGTGCTGATCTGCACCTCATAGTCGACCGGAAAGGGAAAAGCGCCATAACCCAGTTCGTCCTGATGGATGAACTGCGCCTTCGATCCCGGCCATAGCGAAATGACCTCCGTCAGGGACAGGTGATAGCCCATGGACGGCAGGCACGCATCACAAACGGCCAGGACTATGGGGTTCATGATGAGGGAACGGGCCGTTTCCGAACGCGCGACCAGCGATCCGGTGCGCCGCGTCAGCTTGCCGGTCAGGTCCGACGTCCCGAAGGCCGTATTCTCGATATAGGGGGAAAGTTCCGCCTGAAGCCGGTCCATCGTGGCTTCCGATGCAAGGCGGTCGATGATCACATATCCATTCGCCTTGACGGCAGCGATCGCCTCCTCAGGCGTGGCGGTGTTGGGCAGATGAACTAACGACATAGCGAGGCTCCGTGAAGTGACAGGGGGACCCTAGCCCGTTCTTGCTGTGGCCAAGTCCACCTCAAGATGGATTTTCGGGGAATCTTCCGTAGTTTTTAAAGGGATGCATCCATTACAATGCTCCCGCGCGCCGGATTGGGGCGCGATGCATTTTCAGGACCAGCAACGGCACGACCGCCAGCGAAGTCAGCGCGGCCAGAACCCGCAGCGCCCCGGCATAACCGCCGCCCAGGTCGGCCAGCCCGCCTACCAGCACGGGACCGGAAGCTTCCGCCAGTCCGGCAACAAGGCCGGACAGGCCGAAAGCGCGGCCGAGCGCTTCTGCCGGAACCATTTCCCGGATCAGCAACGGAGCAAGTTGCGCAGAACAACCACCAGATGCCCCCCAGCCGACGATGAACCCCGCCAGCAGGAAAATCGAAGAGGCATGCGGTCCGATCAGGCGAAGCAGAAGAATAGCCCCCGCGTTCAGGAAAATGGCGACAAGCATGATCCTGCCCGGCCCCCACCGATCCGCGATCCACCCCACGCCCAGCAGCGCGACGGCGCTCAATGCATTCTGGATCGCGAAGAAGAGAACGGCGGTTGAGGTAGTGAACCCGAGGGAAGCAAACAGGGGCATGAAATGAATGTACAGCCCCATATAGCTCATCTGGAAAAGCACCTGCATCAGGACCACCAGCATCAGCGACGTCCATGGCATTCCGGCCTCACGAGACAACGGCCCGGAACGCGATGACCGCGCACCAGCCTGCGGCCCATCGGCGGGCACGAGCAGGATGGTGACGGACAGCGTCACCAGCAGGACGATCGCCGATGTCGCGCCGAGCGCATTGCGCCATCCGAAATGCTCGATGACCGCTTGCACGGCGACCGGAATCACGGTCGAACCCATTGACGCCGCACAAAGGATGACGCCCATCGACACCCCAAGCCCCACTCGGATATATCGCGACGCCACATAGGTGCAGGGGACAATCGTGGTGCCACCGACCCCGCATCCTGCAACGGCGAAAGCGATAACATAGATGAGCGGACTGCCGACCATCGATGCCGTAGAATAGCCGATAGCAACCAGAATGCCGCCCACGGTCATCACGCGTCGCGGCCCGAAAATTCCGATCAGCCAGCCACCGGCGGCGGCCGAAACGGCAATGGCAAGCGCAAAAGCCGCGGCCACCATCGACCCTTCGGCCTGTGACCAGCCAAATTCCTGCCGGGCCAGATTCTGATAGAGGCCAAGAGAACTCAGGGTGGCGCCGAACAGGAAGAAGCAGATGAGCGCCAGCCCACCGAGCAGGAGCACGTCATGGCGTGGCAATATGCCAGTCTCTCCGGCATTGCGGGGCGATTTCATCTCTCGCGCTTCCGGGATTCACTGCACCGCGGCAACCGCGACGACCTCAAGAATATATTCGGGATGGCCGAGGCGCCTGACCTCCACCCAGGTGGAAGTCGGCGGCGCGGCGGCGAAGGCGCTGGAGAAAATATCCATATGTTGCGCCAGCAATTCTATGTCGGTGGTGAATATGGTAGTCGACACCAGATTCTCCATCGTCAGATGCTCTTCGTGAAGCAATCTGCGAAGCACCTCAAAAATCCATTTGATTTGTTCGGCCGCATCACCCGGAGCAACGCAGGAACCATCTGGCCCCGCTGCAACAATGCCTGAATAATGGATAAATCCATTGGCTTTTACTGCCTGACTTATATTCATGGAATTAAATGCATCAGGGGAGATATACCCGACATCCGGGTTCGAACGATTGATCATTCCGTCATCCTTACCGATGAATATAATGGGATTATCTTCCCAATATCTTGAAGCAAGTCCCCTATCCAATGAGGCGCGGCACGCGCATCGTCAATCCACCTTTCGGTTGATTTTGCCCCTGATCTGTGCAGCTTCTTCCTGTCTTCCAGGGCGGTGCGACACCTGACACCAGGATGGCGCCGGATTCCGGGATAGGGTCGTTGGACGCAAAGAGGCCAAGGGAAATCCACAAGAAAGATGCGGTCGCCTCTTGTGTGGTAAAAATGCCACATTACCTAAGCTGACGAAAGGAACAGGGCAGTCGCATGAACCTCGAAAAATTCACCGATCGCGCCAAGGGTTTTCTCCAGTCGGCGCAGACCGTCGCCATCCGCATGAATCATCAGCGGATCACGCCGGAACATCTCCTGAAAGCCTTGCTGGAAGACAGTGAAGGCATGGCTTCCGGCCTTATCAAGGCGGCGGGGGGCACCCCCGCTGCCGCCGTGCGCGAAACCGACGCCGCGCTGGCGAAGATACCCGCCGTCTCCGGCTCCGGCGCGCAAAACTCCCCCGGCCTCGACAACGACACGGTGCGCGTGCTCGATTCCGCCGAACAGATCGCGCAGAAGGCAGGCGACAGCTTCGTCACCGTGGAGCGGCTGCTGCTCGCCCTCACCCTCGCCTCGACCACGGCGGCGGGCAAGGCGCTGGCGGCCGCAGGCGTGAAGGCCGATGCGCTCAACGGCGCGATCAACCAGCTGCGCGGCGGCCGCACCGCCGATACAGCGACCGCCGAGGATCGCTATGACGCGCTCAAGAAATTCGCGCGCGACCTGACCGCCGATGCGCGGGCGGGCAAGCTCGATCCGGTCATCGGCCGCGACGAGGAAATCCGCCGCACCATCCAGATCCTCGCCCGCCGCACCAAGAACAACCCGGTGCTGATCGGCGAACCCGGCGTCGGCAAGACCGCCATCGCCG
>Ga0180219_1000073_pt1 | contig 137772 bp, 127 predicted proteins | sample eDN3rd30CBELigMG_FD_151338 | JGI IMG/M metagenome (GOLD analysis project Ga0180219, IMG submission 151338) | Enriched Miracle-Growth compost microbial communities from Emeryville, California, USA - eDNA 3rd pass 30_C BE-Lig MG (version 2)... ...
ACGCCCGAGACGGTGGCCTGGCTCTGGCCGGTGGCGCTGGCGATGCTCGCGACGAGCTCGGTCTTGGTGATGGACTTGTCAGCCATGTGGGTGTGTCCTCCAGACGGCGGACCCGCCGCCTTTGTCTACGGAACCGGAAGACGTTGTGCCCCCCGGCTGGTCTGTTCGACCGGGTCCGAATGTACCAAGAATCCGCGGAATCATGCGGATTTCGGGGCATCCTCGGCATATTCGTCCGGCGTGTCGGGCTGAGGGGTGTGCCGGGTGTGACAGAAGTGACGGATGGGGATGCCGGGGGCCGCGGCATCCCGAATCTGCGCCTCATCTGCCGGAATGTCGGGCCGCGCGCACGCGTGGACTCTGCGTTTCAACGCCGTCGTCGGGCCGCGTCCCTCTCCCCCCTCCCTGTCCCTTCTCCGGTCCCCCCGCATCGGTGAGAGAACAACGGACGGACGAGGATGCGGGTATTTCCCTATCTCTCGTCCGTCAGTTGTTCTCTCATGGGGAGGAAGGGCGGACGGGCGGGGATGCCGCGGCGGGAGGGGGATGCCGCGGCCCCCGGAGACGACGAAGGCCGGAACCCCTGAGGGGCTCCGGCCTTCGTGAAGCGGGTCTTACCAGCTCGACTTGGTCACGCCGGGCAGCTCGCCACGGTGCGCCATGTCGCGGAAGCGGACACGCGAGATGCCGAACTTCGACAGATGGCCGCGCGGGCGACCGTCGATGACATCGCGGTTGCGCAGGCGCACCGGCGACGCGTCGCGCGGCAGCTTCTGCAGGCCGACCCGAGCGGCTTCGCGCTGCTCGTCGGTCGCGTTCGGGTCGATGAGCTGCTTCTTCAGCTCGGCGCGCTTCTCGGCGTAGCGGGCGACGACCTCGGCACGCTGGTTGTTGCGCGCGATCTTGCTCTTCTTGGCCATGAGATCAGCGCTCCTCTCGGAATTCGACGTGCTTGCGCACCACCGGGTCGTACTTCTTCAGCACGATGCGGTCGGGGTTGTTGCGGCGGTTCTTGCGCGTCACGTAGGTGTACCCCGTGCCGGCGGTCGAACGCAGCTTGATGATCGGACGGACGTCCTGTGCCTTCTTGGCCATCAGAGCTTCACACCCTTCGCGATCAGGTCCTTCACGACCGACTCGATGCCGCGCGCGTCGATCACCTTGATGCCCTTGGCGGACACGTTCAGGGTGACCTTACGACCGAGCGAGGGCACGTAGTAGGTCTTCTTCTGCACGTTCGGGTCGAAGCGGCGCTTCGTCCGGCGGTGCGAGTGCGAGATGTTGTGACCGAAGCCGGGAACCGCTCCGGTCACCTGGCACACTGCAGCCATGGTGATGTCTCCTTCTGTACCGTGACGCCGGACGGCGTCACCCAAGATCCCTTGTCTGCACCCACGACACGACCCGGTCTTGCGACCGGCGATCATGAAGAGGGAGCGAACTGCGTGCTGGAGTGCGCGCAGACAAAGAGCAAGTCTAGCATGGCGTGGCGTGTCGCCTTGACGTGCGGGGATGCCGCGGCCGCCGTCCCATCGACCGGCTCGGGCATCCCCGCCGGGGCGATCAGCGCTTGCGCGCCTTGACCGGCCCCTCCGCGGCCTTCTCCCTCTTGAGAGCTCGCTTCTCCTTGAGGGTGGCCTGCGGCGTCTTCTTGGCGTTGTGCTTGTCAGCCATGGTCGATACTCGCTTCCCTTTGTCACAGCTGGCGGGTATTCCGAGCGACCATAGCCCACTTCCGACGGGAAGTCACTTCCCCCGGCTCAGGCCGCCGCGTGCGGGTCGAGGCGGTTCAGCGTCCGGACGGTCTGCGCGTAGTCGCCGCGCACCTCGCCGAAGCGCAGGAGCTTCACGTTCTCGACGAGGATCTCGTGCGCATCGGGCTGATCGCGAAGCAGCGCGAGCGTCTCGTCGACGAAGTCGTCGAGCGGCATCGCGATCGGGCTCCGGCTCTGCCCGGGCATGATCTCGGTCGCCACAGCCGGCGGGACGAGCTCGACCACGCGCACGCTCGTGTCGGCGAGCTGCAGGCGCAGCGATTCCGACAGCATGTGGATAGCGGCCTTGGTGGCGTTGTACGTCGGCGTCACGGCGAGCGGAGTGTGCGCGAGCCCGCTGGAGACCGTGACGATCGTCGCGTCGGGCCGCGACTGCAGGTGCTGCGTGAACGCGGCGATCAGCCGGATCGGTCCGAGGAGGTTCGTCGACACGATCTGCTCGGCGTCGGTGACGAACTCCGCGCTGCGCCAGTCTTCGGCGCGCATGATTCCGGCCATCGCGACGAGGACGTTGAGATCGGGATGCCGCGCGATGACGTCGGCGGCCGCGTCGCGGACACTCACGGGGTCGCTGATGTCGATGCGGACGGTGTCGACGCCGTGCTCGGCGTGCAGCCGGGCGAGCACCTCGGCGCGGCGCCCGCCGATGATGACGGTGTTGCCCGCGGCCTGCAGGCGGAGTGCGAGGGCGAGGCCGATGCCGCCCGTCGCGCCGGGGATGAAGACGGTGTTTCCTGTGGTATCCATGCCTCCACGTTCTGCGGCATCCATCCCCCGCGTAAGAGACCCGTCGATCGGGGGACTCGCGATCCCTGGTTGTCTGCGCACGCGCATCACAGAATGGAGGACATGGACCGCACCGGGCTAGCCGCCTTCCTCCGCTCCCGCCGCGAGGCGCTGCAGCCCGGCGACGTCGGTCTGCCCGATGGGGCGCGGCGGCGCGCACCCGGCCTGCGCCGCGAAGAGGTCGCGCAGCTGACCGGCATGTCGGTCGACTACTACACGCGCCTCGAGCAGAATCGAGGGCCGCAGCCCAGCGAGCAGATGCTCGCCGCGCTCGCGCGGGCGCTGCGGCTGACCGACGACGAGCGCGACTATCTGTTCCGCACGGCGGGGCACACCGCGCCCGATCGGCGGGGGTCGCTCCCCCACGTCGCGCCGGCGCTGCTGCGCGTGCTCGACCGCCTCGACGACACCCCGGCGATGGTCCTGTCGAACCTCGGCGAGCCGCTCGTCGCGAATCGGATGGCGCAGGCGCTGTTCGGCGATGTGTCGGCTCGCACGGGCCTCGCCCGCAGCGACGTGTACCGGTGGTTCACGGAGCCCGACTCGCGCGAGGTCTACCCCGAGGACGACCGACCGCGCCAGGCGCGCGCGCTGGTCGCGAACCTGCGCGTCGCCTACGGTGCGATGGGCCCGCGTTCGCGCGCCGGCGAGCTCGTGCGGGCGCTGTTGTCGGCGAGTGACGAGTTCGCCGAGCTCTGGGACCGCCACGAGGTCGCCGCTCGGTTCGAGGACCACAAGACGCTCGTGCATCCCGAGCTCGGTCCGATCGAGCTCGACTGCCAGGTGCTGTTCACCGAGGACCAGTCGCAGGCGCTGCTCGTGCTCACCGCCGCGCCGCACACCGAGGCCGCCGAGAAGCTCGCGCTGCTCTCCGTGCTCGGGACTCAGCGATTCGGGTGAACGCGCGAAGCGCGTCGATGCGGGGCGGTCAGCGCGCGGCGTCGAGGCGGAGGGATGCCGCGGCCTCGGCCGCTCCCCTGCCCCACCGGAACGGCGACACGGTGCGGTCGCCGGGGATCCAGAAGCGCCAGGGGAACGCATCGGTGCCGGCCACGCCGGCGATGCCCACGCGCGGACCCGCCGCGACCTCGGCGAGCGGCTCGTCGCGCAGCAGCAGGCTCGCGACGGCGCCGCCGCGCGGCATCCCGTCGACCACGTCGATCCCGTCGTGCAGCGCATGCCGCAGCCCCATCGCGTCGCCGAGCCGCCCCGGTCCGCGCGCGAGCTCGCGGTCGGTGCGTGCGGCGGGACGGCGCGTGCGCGCGATCTCGAGGCCCGCGGTGACCTCGCCGGCACGCAGCAAGATTCCGCCGGCCTCGCCCTCGGGCCCGCACACGACGTTGGCGCAGGAGTGGATGCCGTGGCTCAGGTAGACATACAGATGTCCGGGCTCGCCCCACATCGTCGCGTTGCGCTGCGTGTATCCCATGCGCGCGTGCGATCCGGGGTCGGGCACGGGGCCGGTCCCCTTGCCGTGGTAGGCCTCGACCTCGGTGATGCGCAGGGCCACCGTGTCATCGCCGAGGACGACGGTGAGGATGCCGCCGAGCAGCCGCGGCGCGACCTCGAGCGGCAGGGGGTGCAGCTCTTCGCGGGTCGCGGCGTGGAACGCCGCGGCGGCGAGGGGCGCGGAGTCGGAGAGCTGATCGGTCATGGCACGGCGGGCACGGCGCCCGCCTCCACGATACGCCGGGCCAGGGCATCCCGGTCCGTCCGCATGAGGCGCGGCTGCGGCATCCCGGTCCGTCCGCATAAGGCGCGCGGCCGCGGCATCCCGCCCCCACGGCGAACGCGCGCGGCCTAGAATCGCGCCATGCCGCTGGTGACCCTGTGCGTGCGCCCGCAGCGCGCGGCCGCGCGTGCCGAGTACGCGTCGTTCCGCAGCGAGGCCGGGCTCGACGAGAGCGCGCTGCAGTTCCACGACCTGACGCGCGAGCCGCTGCCCGCCGACGCGTTCGAGCGGTGGTCAGGGTTCCTCGTCGGCGGCAGTCCGTTCAACGTCACCGATGACGACAAGTCCGACGTCCAGCGCCGGGTCGAGGCCGACCTGGAGCGGGTCGCGGCGGCGGCCGCGGCATCCCGCACCGCCGCCCTCTTCACCTGCTACGGCATCGGAATCGTGACGCGGATGCTGGGCGGCGAGGTGTCGCGCAGGTTCCCCGAGCCGACCGGCCCGACGCCCGTCTGGCTGACACCTGCGGGCGTCAACGACCCCGTCACCGCGGCCATGGAGGACGAGTTCGTCGCCCTGTCCGCGCACAAGGAGGGGGCCGGGACCGTGCCGCCGGGCGGCGTGCTGCTGGCCACGAACCTCGCGTGCCCGGTGCAGGCGTATCGGGTGGGCGACCGGCTGTATGCGACGCAGTTCCATCCCGAGTCGACGCCGCTGCCGTTCACCGAGCGCATGGCGTTCTACCGCGACGGCGGGTACTTCTCGGCGGAGGACTACGACGAGATCGCCGGCCGGGTGCTGTCGACGCCGATCACCGAGCCCGCGCGGATGCTGCGCTCGTTCGTGCGCACGTGGGGGTGACACGGATGCGCCGCTGCGCCGGGCTCACTGCCCGAGCGTCGGTGGCACCTGACACCAGGAGGCGTCGAACCCGCTGAAGTCGTGCACCTCGCTGCCGTCGGCGAGCGACACGATGTGCGTGACGACCTTCTGCGGCATGGGCAGCAGATAGTCGTCGTAGTCGTTGTGCACGCTGTCGGGCGCCACCGTGATGGCGGCGTACTGCCCGCTCGGCGACACGCATGTCTGCTGGATCGCGTCGTCGACGGACATCTCGAAGATCGGCGTCGCGCCCCCGTCGGCCGCCACCCGGAACACGGTCGTGCCCTCGGGCGCTCCGCTGTCGGCACCCGATCCGCCGGCGACATCGAGCACCGTGTACGGCTGCACCGAACCGCCGGCACTGCCCGGCAGCGGCGTGACGACGCCGCGGTGTCCGGGCACGTCGGCTCCGTCGCGGGTGGCCGTGACCAGGGGCGCGACCGTGCCGTCGGTGAGGTCCACGGTGACCATCCCGTCGGCGCGCTCGACATATGCGACCGACGAGCCCCGGGCGATGCCGTCGATGACGGTGCCGGTGCCCAGGTCGGCGGCGCCGTCGCCGGAGGGACCGGCCAGCAGCATCCTGCCGTCGTACGACAGGACGAGGATGCTGTCGCTGTCGGGCACGAAGCGCCAGTCGGCGACGCGCGGGTCATCGCCGGCAACCGTGACCGCGGCGGGCTTCGTGTCGGCCGCGCTGTCTTTGAGCGACGCCGTGTAGAGCACGCTCTCGCGCGCGCCGGCGGCGCCGGGGTCCGCGTCGGAGTAGGTGTAGCCGATGAGCTCGCCGCGGTCGGCGCTCTGCAGCCGGGTGACGGTGCCGTCACCCGGCAGCGGCAGCTCGCGTCGATGGCGCCCGGAGAGATCGGTGACCACGAGCGCCGTCTTGCCGCCGGCGTCGAGCGTCACGGCGACGAGATGGCCGCTGGTGGCGCGGAAGTCCTCGATGTGATCGGCGCGCAGCACGGCGTGCGGGTCCGACCCGTCGAGCCCCGCGCGCACGATGCGGTCTTCGGCGGATCCGCGCTGCAGCAGATAGACATCCGTGTGCGGGGTGGCGAACGTCTGGGTGACGGTCGTGGTGCGTCCGCCGCCCAGCCCCGCGACGTCGTGGAACGTCACGGTGTAGTCGGTCGCGTCGTGCAGCGGCAGCGTGAACCGCACGCCCATCGTGCGGCCCGCGGTGTCGACGGTGAACTCGGCAGCCGGCTCGATGGTGACCTGGCCGGCCGTGATCGTGTGCAGCGACTGGTTCATCGTGACGATCAGGCGCGCGCCGGAGGCGGTGGCCGCGGCATCCGGGTCCACCTGCACCGCCGTCACGCGCGGGCCCTGCGCACTGCCGACGGCCGCACCCGCGAGGCCGAGCACCACGAGCACGCCGACCACCGCGGCGAACCCGCCGAGGAACGCGCGGCTGCGCCGGCGGCGGGATGCCGCGCGCCGGGTGCCCTGCCCCCGAAGACCCGGATCAGTACTCATACGGATCCTTGGGCTCGTCGATCGGAGTGACCTTCGTCGCGTCGATCTGGAGGGTGCCGGATGCCGTGGACCGCACGGTGCCGGCGACGCTGACCCACACGCCGGTCGCGGGAGACTTCGCGCCGGTCGCGATCGGCACGCGGGCCGGCTGCGCGTCGATGACGCAGTGCGTGATGACCAGGCGGGTCAGATCGAAGGTGCCGTCGTCGCCGGGGGTGACGAATCCGGTGAGGGTGACGGTGTCGCCCACGAAGGCGTCGGGGTTCGTCGCCGTCGCGAACACGCTCGCCCAGTCGCCGACCCCGAACGCGGTCGTGTCGCCGTGGACGGCGAGGTTCACGACATCCGACCCCGCGAACAACGGGGCAGCACCCACGTCTCGCGTCTGCGCGATCTCGGCGGAGAGGGACGCGGGCGGCAGCAGCAGGATCGAGAGGGCGACGAGGGATGCCGCGGCTCCGCCGGCCGCGGCGAGCACGGCCGCCGGCCGCCCGGTGCGGGTGCGCGCGTGCGCCGCGGCGCCTTCCCCCGACCCGCCGCCCTGTGCACGCGGTCGGGGATCTTCTGCGACACGCCGCGCCGATCGCCGATCGAGTGGCGTGTCGACCAGGATCCCCGACGCTGTGCCCGCGGCATCCCGCATCCCGGTCGCCCGGTGGCCGTGGTCGTGGCCGTGATCGTGGTCGTGGCCGTGGTCCTCCTCGGCGCCCAGCGGCAGGAGGAAGCTCAGCCCCGCCCCGACCAGCAGCAGCACGGCCATCGGGATCGCGAACCAGTTCGACGACGGGTTGATGTACAGCGCCAGCCGGCCCGTGAGTGCCAGGCCGAGCGTCACCACCGCCAGGCACGAGGCGAGCCCGACGCCGAGCCAGCGGTTCCAGAGCGCCGTTCTACGCGACAAGGTTCACCCCCGCGGCGATCGCGAAGGCCGCCAGCAGGACGGTCACGACCATGCCCACGAGCACCTTGGTGGTGAACGTCGTGCGCAGCAGCGCGAGCATCTTCACATCGACGAGCGGCCCGACCAGCAGGAACGCGACGATCGACCCCGGCGTGAACGTCGACGCGAACGACAGCGCGAAGAACGAGTCGACGTTCGAGCAGATCGACACGATCATCGCGAGCAGCACCATGGCCACGATCGAGAAGACCGGGTTCGAGCCGATCGCCAGCAGGGCGTTGCGCGGCACGAGCACCTGCACGGCGCCGGCGAGCGCCGCGCCGATGACCAGGGCGGGCATCACCGCACGCAGTTCGACGACCAGCTGCGCGAGGCTGCGCCGCCACCGGTCGCCCGCCTCGTGCGTCACGGTCTCGCACGCGTCGCGGAACCGATCGGTGACGAGGGCATCGGGATCGGGATGCCGGCTGTAGAGCCATCCGATGAGGTTGGCGATCGCGTACCCGCCGAGCAGGCGCGCGACGAGGATGCCGTCGGAGAACCCGAATGCCTGGTGCGTCGTGATGATGACGATCGGGTTCACGATGGGCGCGGCGACCAGGAACGTGAGCGTCTCGGGCACGCTGAACCCGCGCATCATCAGGCCGCGCGCGAACGGCACATTGCCGCACTCGCACACCGGGATCAGCATGCCGAGCAGCGAGAGCACCGCCCGCCGGGCCCACGCGCGGCGCGGCATCCATCGCTCGATCATCCCGGGCGGGATCCACACCTGCACGACGATCGACAGCACGACGCCCAGCACCACGAACGGCAGCGACTCGATGAGCACGCTGATCGAGAGGGTGAGGCCGTCCTGCGCGCGCGTGGGCAGGTCGGGCATCAGGCCCGGCGCGAATGCGTTCAGTGCGAACAGCACCGCGACCAGGCCCACCCCGAGGCCGATCGCGACCGTCCGGCGGGTCGCCGGTGACACCGACAGCCTGGCCGTCGGCGGCTCGTGCGCGGGCGCCCGCGTCACGTCAGTCTGCACTCGCCTCGGCGTCGGCCCGGCTCGATGCCTGCCCGGCCTGCCGCTTGGCGGTGCACTCGGGGCAGAGACCGAAGATGTCGACGACGTGCTCGGCCTGGGTGAAACCGTGGCGGGCGGCGGTGGCGCGGGCCCAGTCCTCGACGTCGGTCGCGGCGATCTCGACGGCGCGACCGCACGCGCGGCAGATCAGGTGGTGGTGATGGCCGTGCGTCGAGCAGGCGCGATAGAGACTCTCGCCCTCGGGGCTCTGCAGCGAGTCGGCGTCGCCGGCGGTGGCCATGTCGGAGAGGGCCCGGTACACGGTGGCCAGGCCGATGCCCGTGTTGTCGTCGCGCAGGGTCGCGTGCAGCGTCTGCGCGCTGACGAATCCCTGCGCGTCGGTGAGCGCCTCGCGCACGCGTTCGCGCTGCCAGGTGTTCCGCTGGGCCATGGTTCGAGTCTAGAGGCGGCTGCCGGAGGAAGACCTGGGAGCGGCATCGTCACCGCACCGGCTGGGGCTTGACGCGCACATCGCCCATCCACGTGGCGATGAGCACGGCGACGAGCGACCCGGCGGCCATGATCGCGGCGAGCACCACGATCTGGAACCGGCCGGCCTCCAGCGGCGAGATGCCGCCGAAGATCGCCCCGACGAAGGCGCCGGGCAGCACCACCAGCCCCGTCGTGCGGGTCTGGTCGATCGAGGGGATCAGCGCGTCGCGCACGGCACGCCGCGCCAGGTGGATCGTCGACTGGCGCGGCGTGCCGCCCAGAGCCAGCCAGCCCTCGACCTCGTCCCAGTGGTCGACGACGGCCGTGGTGAGCATCCGCCCCGTGAGGGTCGCGATCGTCATGGCGTTGCCGATCACGATCGCCCCGATCGCCAGCGCGTAGCGCGAGGTGAGCTCGAGGGCGCCGGTGGTGAAGACGATCGCTCCCGCCAGCGCGACGCCGGCGGCGATCGAGCTCGTCATCATGACGGCGGTGCGCACCGACCATCCGGTGCGACTCGTCGCGACGGAGGCGGCGATCGTGAACATCACGCACAGGGCGACGGCGATCCACACCGGGCTGGAGATGATGCCGGTGAGGATGACGCTGATCACCGCCAGCTGCACGACCCCGCGGGCGATCGCCCGCACGGGTGCCCAGACCGCCGGCACACGGAAGGCCATCAGCACCACGGTGGTGACCGCGGCCAGCACGACGACGCCGATCAGCGTCGGCAGGATGTCGGCCGGGACCGTGAACCCGCTCACAGGGCGAGCCTACTGAGGGGCGGCGACACCGGCTACGCGAACAGCGCCTCGCCGATGTACGAGCCGGTCGCCGGCGCCGGCGGCACCGCGAAGACCGCCGAGCCCACGTGGCCGATGTACTCGTTGAGGAGATCGGATGCCCCGAGCCGGCGCTGCAGACGCACGAAATGCTCCGGGTCGTTCATGTAGGTGAGGAAGAGCAGACCGGCGTCGAGCTGTCCGTACTGGTTGAGCCCGTCGGTGTAGTTGTACGGGCGCCGCAGGATCTTCACGCCGTCGTTGTTCTCGTGCGCGGCCAGGGCGATGTGCGAGCGCATGTCGATCTTGGTCTGGCCCGCGGCATCCTTCACCGAGAAGTCCGGGGTCGTGTGCTCGGCGCCGCCCGACAGCGGTGCGCCGTCGACCTTCTTGCGGCCGAAGATCTTCTGCTGGTCGGCGACGTCGTCGGCATCCCAGATCTCGATGTTCATCTGGATCTTGCGGGCGATCTGGTAGGTGCCGCCGGCCATCCACGCCTGGTCGTCACCGGCCCACACCCATTTCTCGAAGTCCGCGTCGGTCGACACGTTGCGCGTGCCGTCCTTGAATCCGAAGAGGTTGCGGGGCGTCGTCTGGTCCGGGCCGGCCGAGGCGCGCCCGAAGCCGAGCACCGTCCAGCGCACGGTCGCGGTGCCCCGGGCGATGCGGGCGAGATCGCGGATCGCGTGGTAGGCGACCTGTGGGTCGTCGGCGCACGCCTGCAGCGACAGGTCGCCGCCGGTCAACGCGGGGTCGAGCCGGTCGCTGGGCAGGGTCGGAAGCTCGGCGAGCTTGGCCGGCTTCTTGTCGGCGAGTCCGAACCGGTCGTCGAAGACGCCGGGTCCGAGACCGACGGTGACGGTGAGGGATGCCGGACCCAGGTCGAGGGCCTCGCCGGTGTCCTGTCCGGCGCCGACGCCTCGAGCGGGCGCGACCGCGCCCACGGTCTTGCCCGCCTGCAGCTGTGCGATCGCGGCCGACCAGCGGGCCAGCAGCACCTGCAGGCTGCGCGCGACCGCACCGGCGGCCAAGTCGAAGGTCATGAACACGCAGTAGCGCTGCGGTGCCGTGCTGATGCCGGGCTGCGGCATCCCCTTCTCCGCCACATAGAACGGATGGCTCTGCAGCAGGTCGACGGTCTCGTCGCTCGCGTGGGCGGCCGAGATGCGCTGCGCGCCGAGCACGCCGCCGACCCCGGCGACCACGCCCAGGCCCGCGGCGATGCCGCCGCCCAGCAGCGAGCGCCGCGAGACGCCCCGGCGGGGCGCGGCATCAACCGAGCCCTGTGCCGGAGCGTCGTCGCGGGTCTCGGTCATGACGCGGCGGCCACCTTTTGCGCGATCTGCGAGAGCGGGTCCTGCAGCGCCTGCACGGCCTGCGAGATCTCGTTGGCGGCGGCCTTCTTCGTGGCGTCGTCGTAGGTGACGTAGCCGCCGAGGGCGGTCGCGTCGCGGTACTTGGCGAGCACGTCGTCGACGTTCTTGAACTGCGCCGTGATCTGGTCGGTCAGGTCGGCGTTGAGCTTCTTCAGGCCGGGCTCAAGGTAGGCGAACGCCTGGCGAGCGCCCTCGACGTTCGAGGCGAGGTCGACGAGGTCGATGTGGCTGTACGCCTCTTCCTCACCGCTGATCTTGTTGGACTGCACCTCTTCGAGCAGGCCGGCCGCGCCGTTGGCGAGGTCCTCGGGCTTGAAGGTCAGGTCCTTCGACAGGTCGCTGAGCGTCGTGACGTTCTCGGTGAGCTCGGCGGCGAGCTTCTTGGTGTCGTCGGTGATGGCGCCCTTCTCCCACAGGTCGCGCTCGATCGCGTGGAAGCCGTGCCAGCCGACCTCGGGGTCGAGGTTCGAGGCGCGCATGTCGATCAGGTAGTCGAGGTTGCCGGCGTTGTCGGTCGGGTCGGCGCCCGGCTTGATGAAGCCGGAGACGTCGGACTCGATCTTCTCGTAGAACTGACGGGTGCCCGCGTAGACGGTCTTGGCCTTGTCGAGGTCGCCCGCGTCGATCGCGGCCTGCAGCTGCGTGGCGCCGTCGAGCAGGTCGGCGATGCGGTCGGTGACATAGCCCGCGTAGCCGGTCGCGCCGTCGGCGAGCAGCTCGGCGGTGTCGCCGGTGGCGGCCTTGGCCGCCTTGCCGGTCACGGTGAAGTCGGTGAGCTCTTTGGTCGCCCCGGGGCAGTACAGCTGGTACGTGCCGCCGTCGAGGGTGACGGTGAACGAGACGGGGGCCAGGCCGGGGGCGAGGTTCTCCTTCTCGCCGACGATGCGCTGGTCCTGCAGCAGCTCGAACTCGATGATGCCGGTGGCCGACTCGTTGGTCACCGAGAAGGTGACCGGCCCAGCCTTGGCCGTCGTCGTGTCTGCGGTGCACTCGTCGCCGTTCGAACCGGAGGCCAGGGTGACGTTGACGGTCGACGGGTCGCCGCTCGACGACGGGTCGGCGGTCGACGTGCTGCCGGAACAGCCGGCGAGGGTCAGCGCGGAGGTCGCGCCGAGGACGGCGGTCAGGGCAACGAGCCGCAGGCGGCGGTCAATGGACGGCATACGAGGTGCTCCTTCGATCGGATTCCGGCGCGGTCGCGGCGGACGGGTTCGACGCCTGCGCGGCGGCGCGGCGCAGGGCGCGCGTGTCGCGCCAGGCGCTCAGTGCGAGCAGGACGGCGGCGACGCCGAGCGCCAGCGGCAGCCACACCCGCCAGAGGGTGAGCTCGCGGGCGAGGGCATCGCCGGCGGCGACGGCGTCTGCACGCTCGGTCGCCGTCGTCTGGGGAACCGACCACGTCGTCGTGTCCAAGGTCAGGGTGCGCGAGGTCGCAAGGCCTCCGCCGGTCAGGGTGAGCGTCTCGTGCTCGACGCTCTTCGCGTCGACGAGCCCGTCGTGCGCGGTCCACACGGAGGTGACGGCTGTCGCGGTCCAGGTCGCGTCGAACGGGCCAGGGTTCTGCAGCGCATCGATGCCGATCGGCACGCGCCCGAACAGCTCGGTCAGGTGGTCGAGGGTGAGCGTCGCGGGGCGGTCCGTGTCCGCGGCATCCCCCTTCTGCGTCCATTCGGTGACGCGCGCGCCGTCCCGTTCGGTCGGCGTTCCGTCGCGGAAGGTGATGGGGGTGGATGCCGCGCCGCCCGTCACGCGCAGGGTCGGGTTCTCGGCGCTTGAGATCTCGACGGTGCCCGCGGGGGTGAGCCCCGCGGTCGTCGGCAGCGCGGCGGTGCCGGCGGGGATCGCCAGGGCGAGCACGGTGGCCGAGAGGGCCAGGGCTCCGGCGATCGAGAACTTGACCGTCGGCAGTGCGGTGGCGGACGGGCGCCAGCGCTGCGGCCAGAACGCGATGAGCAGCATCGGGACGAGGTAGGCGAACCAGCCGAGCACCTCGATCACACGCGGATCGGACGGGATGCCCAGCACGCCGGTGATCAGCGCCGAGCGGATCGAGCCGATGGGCGCGAGCCACGACAGGTCGACGGTGTGCTGCTGGCCGATGGTGATCCAGCCGGCCTCGTGCGCGCGGCGCAGGGCGGTGAGCACGAGCCCCGCAGCGACGAAGATGAGGAAGATGCTCGAGATGCGGAAGAACCTGCCGAGGTTGAGCTTGACCCCGCCGGTGTAGAGGCCGTAGCCGACAAGGCAGGCCACGGCGATGCCGAGGAGCGCGCCGATGCCCGCCGCGAGCACGCTCGTCGACGCCTGCAGCGTCGCGAGCAGGAAGACCGCGGTCTCGAAGCCCTCCTTGATGATGGCCAGGAACGCCATGCCCGCCAGCGCCCAGGCGGTGCCGCGGCCGAGCGCGGCGGTGGCCTCGGCCTCGATCTCGCGCTTCAGGCCGCGGGCGTTCTTGCCCATCCAGGCGATCATCGCGGTGACGAAGATGACGGCGACCACGCCGATGATCGCCTCGAGCCCCTCCTGCTGCGCCTGCGGCAGCGCCTGCTCGAACGCCTGCAGGCCCACGCCCACGCCGATGCAGATCAGGACCGCCGCGAACACGCCGAGCCACATCGGCCGTCGCGAGATGCCGTTGCGCTTCAGGAACGCGGCGACGATGCTGACGACCAGAACGGCCTCGAGGCCTTCACGCAGGCCGATGACGAAGGTTGCGAGCACGAGCGGGATCCGGACTTCCGGTGAGGGGTGTGGGGATGACGGTAAGGCTAACCTTACTCCTTCCCCCGCGTCGAGCCCGCCGGATGTTTCGTGGCGGAGTGTGACACGGATGGGGATGCCGCGGCCCCGGCATCCCCTCGTCTCGACGTCTACGCGGCCGAGCGGGTCACGCGGTCGCGGCGGGCGCCGACGCCGCGGCACACGAGGTAGATCACGAACGAGATCGTCGTGATGTACGGGCTCACCGGCAGCTCGCCCATGACCGCGAGCAGGATGCCGCCCACCGCCGACACGAAACCGAACGCCGCCGCCAAGAGCGGCACGGCCACGGGTCCGGCCGAGACGCGCATCGCGGCCGCGGCGGGAGTGACGACGAGTGCGAGCACGAGCAGCGCCCCGATGATGTGCACGGCGACGGCGACCACGAGCCCGAGCAGCAGCATGAACGCGAGGGAGATCGCGCGCACGGGCACGCCGCGCGCGGCCGCCGCCTGCGGATCGAGCGAGTCGAAACGCAGCGGACGCCACATGAGCAGCAGCCCGATCAGGACGATCACGCTGATGACGATCAGCCAGCCCAGCTGCGCATTCTGCACCGTCACGATCTGCCCGGTCAGCAGGCTGAATCGGTTGGCGCTGCGTCCCTGATAGAGCGAGAGGAACAGGATGCCGAGGCCCAGTCCGAACGGCATGAGCACGCCGATGATCGAGTTGCGCTCGCGCGCCCGGGCGCCGAGCAGGCCGATAACCGCCGCGGCGATGAGCGATCCGATGATCGATCCTGTGACGGCATCCACCCCCACCAGCAGGGCCGCGGCGGCACCGGCGAACGAGAGCTCGCTGATGCCGTGCACGGCGAACGCCATGTCGCGCTGCATGACGAACACGCCGATGAGGCCGCCCACCAGGCCCAGCACGGCGCCGGCCCAGACGGAGTTCTGCACGAGCGCGAGGATCTCGCCGTAGTCGGAGGCGCCGCCGAACATGGCGTTGACGATGTCGGACCAGTTCATGCGTGCTCATCCTCGTGGTGATGGTGCGCCGCCTCGGCGTCGGGCGCGCCGACGACCACGAGGCGTCCGCCGGCGTGCCGCACGAAGACGTCCGCGCCGTACAGGTCGCTGAGCACATCGGCGCGCAGCACGTCGCGCGGCCGCCCCAGCGAGAAGCGCCCGCGCGCGAGGTAGAGGATGCGATCGACCTTGTCGAGCACGGGGTTGATGTCGTGCGTGACGAGCAGGACGCCCGCGGCGTGCGTGCGGCGGTGCCGGTCGATCATGCGGACGACGGCCTCCTGATTGGCCAGATCGAGACTCGTGAGCGGCTCGTCGGCCAGCAGCAGCTTCGGATCGTCGGCGAGCGCCTGGGCGACGCGCAGGCGCTGCTGCTCTCCGCCCGACAGCAGACCGACCGGTCGGTCGGCGAACTCCGACGCCTCGGCATCGGCCAGCAGGGCATCCACCCGGGCACGCTCGCCGCGTCGCGGGATCGGCAGCCCGAATCGGTGTCCGTCGACGCCGAGCTGCACGAGGTCGCGCGCCCGCATCGAGGTGTCGCGCGGCAGCGGGCGCTGCTGCGGGATGTACCCCACGCGCCTGTTGCCGGCACAGCGCACGGGCTCGCCCAGAACCGTGATGCGGCCGGCGCTGAGCCGATCCAGCCCGAGGACCGCCCGAAGCATGGTCGTCTTGCCCGACCCCGACGGGCCGAGGACGGCGATCAGCTCGCCGGGCTCGACGACGAGGTCGAGGTCGTCCCAGAGCGTGCGGTCGCCGCGGCGCAGGGCAGCCCCTTCGATGACGAGGGGCGCGACGGTCTGCTCGGATTCCACCAGTCCACCTTAGTGATAACGATTCTCAGCGCGTGCGCGCAGGGCCGGAGCGGCGGGCCGCGTCACTCCCCCAGCGCGTCGCCCAGCCGCGCGATGTTGTCGGCCATCCAGGTGAGGTATGTCTTGCCCTCGGGCAGCAGCTCGGAGAACTCGATCACCGGGATGCCGGCATCCTTCGCCTCCTGCTCGACGCGCTGCGTCTCGGCGCCGCCGGCCTGCGCGTTGACGATCACGACGGCGACCTGCTTCGACGAGATGATCTTCAGTGCCTCGAGGAGCGTCGCGGGAGCGACATCCTGCCCCTCCTCCACAGCCTCGCTGAACGCCGCCGGCGTCTTGTTGTCGAGCCCGGCGGCGTCGGTCAGGTACAGCGGCAGAGGCTCGGTGACGAACACGCCGGTTCCCTCATGGGCCGACTTCAGCGTCGCGAGCTCATCGGTGAGGGGCTGGATGCCGTCGGTGAAGGCCTTCGCGTTGGCGGTATAGGCGTCGGCACCCGCGGGATCGAGGCCGGCGAGCGCCGCCGCGATCTTCTCGGCGAGCGCGGCCATCACGGCGGGGTCGTAGAAGACGTGCTCGTTGAACCCCTCGAGATGGTCGTGGTCGTGATCCGCGTCGTCGGCGTGCGTGTCGAGGTCGCCGTCGGCCGGATACTCGGGCGACAGCGTCGCCGCCGTGATGACCTTCGCGTCGGTGCCGGAGGCGTCGACGAGCCCATCCATGAACGGGTCGAAGCCGCCGCCGTTCTCGATGACGAGCCCGGCCTTCTTCACGCGCAGCTGGTCTCGGGCGCTCGCCTCGAACTCGTGCGGATCCTGCGCCGCACTGTCGATGATCGACGTGACGTCGACGCGGTCGCCGCCGACGGCCTCGGCGATCGAGCCGTAGACGTTGGTCGAGGCGACGACCTGCACGGCGCCGTCGGACGCGTTCCCGTCGGCCGCGCCGGAGCACCCGGCGAGCGCGGTGGCGGTGGCGGCGAGAACGGCTGCGGCGAGGAGGCGTGTCTTGATCACGCATCCACCCTAACCCGTAATGAGAATCATTCTCAACTCGGGGAATCGCGACGCTCGCGCCCGGCCGCGGCCCGCGGCATCCACCCCCGCCAAACGGTGAGAGTGCACCTGGTGGACGAAGAGTGGGGAAGCACCCACGCTCTCGTCCACCTGCTGCACTCTCACTGGGTCGAGGGCACCGAGCCAGCCCCCGCTCCCCCGACCGCGAGAGAACACCCGCCGGACGAGGGCACGGGTATTACCCGCATCCTCGGCGAGCAGATGTTCTCCCGCCGGGTCGGAGCGGGGCGGGGCGCGGCGGCTGCGGCATCCGCCCCACCCCGCGGTGAGGGCCGCAACGCGTTGAGAACTCCGCAAGACTCGAGCTTTCGGTGCACTTCGCACGCCGAAAGCACCCTTCGCGGCACCTTCTTGCGGAGTTCCGAACAGCCGACGCCCCGACCGCCCGACACGTGCGCCGGACGCCCGCCGCCTCAGTCCAGCAGCAGCGCCGGCTCCTCGAGGATCGACGCGACGTCGGCCACGAACCGGCTCATGCCGTCACCGTCGACCACCCGGTGGTCGAACGATCCCGCCACCGTGGTCACGAAGCGCGGTCGCACCTCGCCGTCGACCACCCAGGGCTTCTGCCGGATCGTGCCCATGGCGATGATCCCGGCCTCGCCGGGGTTGATGATGGGCGTTCCGGCATCCATCCCGAACACGCCGATGTTCGTGATCGTGATCGTGCCGCCGCGCTGGTCGGCGGGAGTCGTCTTGCCGTCGCGCGCGTCGCGGGTGAGCTTCTCGAGCGCCTTGGCGAGCTCGTGCATCGACATGTTCTGCGCGTCCTTGATGTTGGGCACGAGAAGTCCGCGCGGGGTCGCCGCGGCGATGCCGAGGTTGACGTAGTGCCGCACGCTGATCTCGGCGCCGTCCTCACCGTCGACCCACGCCGCGTTCACCATCGGCGTGCGCCGCGCGGCCCACATGACCGCGCGGGCCATGATCAGCAGCGGCGAGACCTTGGTGTCGGCGAAGTCGGGCGAGGCCTTCAGCCGCTTGACGAGCTCCATCGTGCGCGTCGCGTCGACGTCGGTCCACACCGACACGTGCGGGGCGCTGTACGCCGAGCCGACCATCGCGTTCGCGGTGGCCTTGCGCACGCCCTTGACCGGGATCGTCTCGACGCGGTGCTCGTCGTCAACCGCGAGCCGCGAGGGCGCGGTCGCCTGGACGGGGGCGACGGCGGATGCCGCGACCTCGGGCGCGACCGGAATGCGCTCCTCGCGCACCTCGGGCCACTCGGGCGTCGCGATGTTGCGGAACACGCTCGCCTGCGACGCGTGCCGCAGCACGTCGTCGCGGGTGACCTCGCCCGCGGCACCGGTGGGCGTCACGGCCGACAGCTCGACGCCGAGATCGCGGGCCAGCTTGCGGATCGGGGGCTTGGCGGCGACGCCCGCCGACGCCCGCACCGGCGCCTGCGCGGGCTTGCGGCGGCGCGAGGTGACCGGGCCGCCCGTGCCATAGCCGACGAGCACCGACCCCTCGGGCTCGGGGTCCGGTTCGGGTTCGCCGTGCTCGCTCCGCCCGACGGTGACGTCGGGGGCGGATGCCACACCCGTCGCGATCGTGATGATCGGGGTTCCGACCTCGACGGTCTTGCCCTCGGGCACCAGGATCTCGCCGACCGTGCCGCTGAACGGCGACGGCAGCTCGACGAGCGACTTGGCGGTCTCGATCTCGACGAGCACGTCGCCGTCGGCGACGTCGTCGCCCGGCGCAACGTGCCAGCTGACGATCTCGGCCTCGGTGAGGCCCTCGCCCACATCGGGCAGCAGGAAGGTCTGGGGGCTCATGTCGCGGTCCTTTGTCAGTAGGCGAGGACGCGGTCGACGGCCTCGAGGATGCGGTCGGGGTCGGGCAGGAACACGCCCTCGAGCTTGGCGGGCGGGAACGGCACATCGAAGCCCGACACGCGCAGCACCGGTGCCTCCAGTGCGTAGAAGGCCTCCTGCATCACGGTGGCGGCGACCTCACCGCCCAGCGAGATGAAGCCCGGGGCCTCTTGCGCGTAGACCATGCGCCCGGTGCGCCGGATCGAGTCCAGCAGCGGGCCGTAGTCGATCGGCGACAGCGACCGCAGGTCGATGACCTCGCACGAGATGCCCTCGCCCTCGGCGAGCGCCGCGGCCTGCAGCAGGGTCGTCACCATCGCGCCGTGCCCGACGAGGGTCACGTCGGTGCCGCGGCGCACGATGCGCGACGCGTGCAGCGGCAGCGCGTGTGCCGCGGTGTCGACATCGCCCTTGAGCCAGTACTTCGCCTTCGGCTCGAGGAAGATCACCGGGTCGTCGGAGGCGATGGCCTCCTGGATCATCCAGTACGCGTCGTTCGGCGTCGAGGGCGAGACGACCCGCAGCCCGGGCGTGTGGGCGAAGTAGGTCTCGGGGCTCTCCTGGTGGTGCTCGACCGCGCCGATGTGCCCGCCGTAGGGGATGCGGATCACGACGGGCATCTTCAGCACGCCCTCGTGCCTGTTCGTGAGCTTGGCGAGCTGCGTGGTGATCTGGTCGAACGCGGGGAACACGAACCCGTCGAACTGGATCTCGACGACCGGGCGGAACCCGGCCATCGCCAGGCCGATCGCGGTGCCGACGATGCCCGATTCGGCCAGCGGGGTGTCGAGCACACGACGCTCGCCGAACTCCGCCTGCAGCCCCTCGGTGACGCGGAACACGCCGCCGAGGCGGCCGATGTCCTCGCCCATCAGCAGCACGCGGTCGCTCTCGGCCATCGCGCGGCGCAGGCCGGCGTTCAGGGCTTTCGCGAAGGGCAGGTTCTCGACGGCCGCGGCGACGCCCGGCCCTTCGTCGCGCTGCGCCCGCTCAGGGGTCTGGGTCGTGGGAGTGCTCATCGCGCGCCCTCCTCGAAGGATGCCTCGTACTCGGCCAGCCACGCCTGCTCGCGCTCGACGAGGGGGTGGGGTTCGGAGTACACGTGGTCGAACATCGTGCTGACGGGGATGGCCCCCAGCGCCCGGGTGCGCTCTCGCACATCCTCCGCGCCGGCGGCGGCCGCGGCATCCACCTCCGCGAAGAACGCGTCGGACGCCCCGCGCCCCCGCAGGAACGCCTGCATGCGGGCGATCGGGTCGCGCCGCGCCCACGATGCCTCCTCGTCGGAGGTGCGGTACTTCGTCGGGTCATCGCTCGTGGTGTGCGCGCCCATGCGGTACGTGACCGCCTCGATCGCGCGCGGACCCTCGCCGCTGCGCGCCTCGTCGAGCGCGCGCCGGGTGACGGCGTAGCTGGCGAGCACGTCGTTGCCGTCGAGCTGGATCGACGGGATGCCGTAGCCGGCGCCGCGCTGGGCCAGCGGCACACGCGCCTGGGTCGAGACCGGCACCGAGATCGCCCACTGGTTGTTCTGCAGGAAGAACACCTCGGGGGTCTGGTAGCTGGCCGCGAACACCATGGCCTCGTGCACGTCGCCCTGGCTGGATGCGCCGTCGCCGTAGTAGACCATCACGGCCTCATCGCGATCGACGTCGCCGGTGCCGGACTTCCCGTCGAAGGCGAGTCCCATGCCCAGGCCCGTCGCGTGCAGCGTGTGCGAGCCGAGCACGAGCGTGTAGATGTGCGTGTTGCCGTTCTTGGGGTCGTACGGATCCCATCCGCCGTGCGTCATGCCGCGCATGAGCCGGATGATGTCGATCGGATCGACGCCGCGGATCGTGCACACGACGTGCTCGCGGTAGGAGGGGAAGAGGTGATCCTGCGGGCGGGCGGCGCGGGCCGAGCCGACCTGCGCGGCCTCCTGACCGAAGCTCGGCGGCCAGAGGGCGAGCTGCCCCTGGCGCTGCAGGGTGGTCGCCTGCTGGTCGAACGCGCGCACCACGACCATGTCGCGATAGAACTGCTCGAGGTCGGTGTCGGCGAGCTTCTCGACGAGGTCGAGGTAGGGCTCGGCGGCCGGGCTGGGGGCGTAGGTGCCGTCCGCGTCGAGGATCCGGACCAGGTCCGGCTCGTCGCACGCCACGGTGTCGTCGGTCGGCGTCACCGTTCTACGCTAACGCGCGGCCCGCATGCCCCTCTGGAAGAGCCTCGACAATGGATGCCGCAATCTGCAGTACCTTTTCGACAGATTCCTCTTCGCCGACCGAGATGCGGATTCCGTCGCCCGCGAACGGTCGGACGATGCAGCCGCCGTCCTCGAACAGGGCCGCGGCATCCATCGTCTGCTCTCCCGTGGCGAGCCACACGAAGTTTCCCTGCGCGTCGGGCACCGCCCAGCCCTGCGCGCGCAGGGCGGCGGCGAGCCGGTCGCGGCGCTCGGCGATCGTGCGCACGCGCGCGAGCAGTTCGTCTTCGGCGGCGAGGCTCGTCAGCGCGGCCTCTTCGGACTGCGCCGTCACCGACAGCGGCACCGCCGTCGACCGTGCGGCGTCGAGGATGCGCTTGTGCCCGATCGCGTAGCCCACGCGCAGCCCCGCCAGGCCGTACGCCTTCGAGAAGGTGCGCAGCACGACGACGTTCGGATGGTTCGCGATGCCGAGCTTGCGCAGCCCGTCGACGGCGTCGGGATCGGTGACGAACTCCGCGTACGCCTCGTCGAGGATGACGAGCAGATCGGACGGGATCCCAGCCAGGAACGCCTCGAACTCGGCCTGCGTGACCGTCGGGCCGGTCGGATTGTTCGGCGTGCAGACGATGACCGCGCGGGTGCGCTCGGTGACCGCCGCGGCCATCGCGTCGAGGTCGTGGCGCCCGCCGGGCGCGAGCGGCACCTCGACCGGTGTGGCACCGGCGATGAGCACGAGCCCCGGATACGCCTCGAACGAGCGCCAGGCGTAGACGATCTCGTCGCCTGGGCCGGCGGCGGCGAGCGCGAGCTGCGAGAGGATCGACACGCTGCCGGCACCGATGTGCACCTCGTCGGGCGTCACGCCGTACCGCACGGCCAGCTGCTGTCGCAGGCGGGCGGCCGTGGCATCCGGGTATCGATTCACCCCGACGGTGCGGCGCAGCGTCTCGACCACCGCGGGCAGCGGCTCGTACGGGTTCTCGTTGCTGGACAGCTTGAAGGCCTCGGATCCGGCCTGCTTGCCCTGCTTGTACGGGGGCAGCGCCGCGATCTCGGGGCGGATGCGGACAGGAGCGTCTTCGGTCACCCCACGAGTCTACGTTCGCGCGCCCGGTTGCGAAGGGGCGGGATGCCGCGGCTGGGCGCCCGCGACAACGTCGGGTGCTCGTGCCAGACTGTGCGGATGCGATTCATCATCCGCGTGGTCGTCAACGCGTTCGCGATCTGGGTCGTCACGCTGATCCCGGCGCTGACCGTCTCGGTCCTGCCCATCCAGGTCGGCTGGAACGACCCCCTGCCGCAGATTCTCACGCTGCTGATCGTGGCCGCGATCTTCGCCATCGTGAACTCGATCATCGGCACGGTCATCAAGATCGTCGCGTTCCCGCTGTACATCCTCACGCTCGGGCTCATCTCCATCGTGATCAACGGCCTGCTGCTGTGGATCACCGCGTGGCTCACGCACTGGTGGAACTGGGGCCTGCGCGTCGAGGACTTCTGGTGGGGCGTGCTGGCGGCGATCGTGATCTCGCTGATCAACTGGTTCTTCGGCATCATCCTGCGGCCGCAGCGCAAGCGCTGAGATCCATTCATCGGAATAAAACGGTCCCGTCAGGCGCTGTCCCGGGCATGAGGGACGTGTTCGACGGGCGGATGCTGCGGGTCGCCGTGATCGGCGCCGGCCAGGCGGGCCTGTCGGCGGCGTACTATCTCGCCGCCCGCGGGCTCGAGCCCTGGCGCGACCTCGTGGTGCTCGATGCCAATGACGGGCCCGGCGGCGCGTGGCGCCATCGCTGGGACTCGCTGACGTTCGATCGCGCACATGCGATCCATCCGCTGCCGGGCGCCCCGCTCGAGACGCCCGATCCCCAGGAGCCGGCCAACCGCGTCGTGCCCCGCTATTACGGCGACTATGAGCGGCGCTTCGCACTCCCGGTGCTGCGCCCGGTGACGGTGACGGCGGTGACGCACGATGACGGCGGGTTCACGGTGCACACCGACCGCGGACCGGTGGCCGCGGCATCCGTCATCAGCGCGACCGGTTCGTGGGACAGCCCGTATCTCCCACACTACCCGGGCATCGAGCGGTTCACCGGTCGGCAGCTGCACACGCACGACTACCGCTCGGCCGAGGAGTTCCGCGGGCAGCGCGTGCTCGTCGTCGGCGGCGGCACCTCGGCGGCGCAGGCCGTGCAGGAGCTGCACACGCACGGCGCCGAGCCGGTGTGGTCGACGCGGCGCACGCCGCAGTGGACACGGCGCGTGTTCGACGAGGACTGGGGGCTGAACGTCGAGCGCTCGGTGTCCGCCCGCACGCGGCAGGGGCTGCCGCCGCTGTCGGTGTCGGCGGCGACCGGGCTGCCGCTGACCGACGTCTACCTCCCCGACATCGCATCGAGACTTCTGGTCAGCCGCGGACCGATCGTGCGCTTCACCGAGCACGGCGTCGTGCTCGACGGGCCGGGCCCCGACGGCTTCGGGCGGCCCGACCAGGGCGAGGCGGAGGCGCTCGTGGGTGCGGCGCCGGCGCTGCCGGGCGTGCCGACGACCGGCCCTTCGTCTCGCTCCGCGGTCCCTGAGCGAGGAGCGCAGCGACGAGACGAAGGGCGCTCAGGGACCTCGCTGTGGGAGACCCCGATCGACGCGGTGCTGTGGGCGACGGGGTTCCGCGCACACCTCCCCCATCTGCGCGGGCTCGGCATCCGCGAGCGCAGCGGCGGCATCATCATGGCCGACGACGGCGTGACCGTCGTGAAGCTGCCCGGACTCTATCTGGCCGGGTACGGTTCGTCGGCGTCGACGCTGGGCGCTACCCGCGCCGGACGCAAGGCCGCGATGGCAGCGCTCCGTTTCGCGCGCGAGCGCGACGAGGCGGCGGCGTAGGGTCGCCCTCCCCGCGGGTCCGTCCGGGGCAGACCCCGCGAGCGCGCGCCTCCGGCGCGGTCCGCGCGACGCTCCTGGGGATAAGGACGCTCTTCGTCGCCGTCGAAGGACGCACCCGGCGTCCTTATCCCCAGGAGGCATCCGCGACGTGCGCGCGATCCGCGCACGATCAGCCGCGGTCGTCCGCGACGGATGACCGTCGCGTCGCGCCGCCGCGCCGTCCTCCCGCACCTGCGGCGCCCGACTATCCCTGCACGTGCGGCGGGCGGTTCTGCCGCGGATGCAGCCGCACCCCCCGGCAGCGCGGGCGCGGGCAGCCGCGGCAGCCCATCGGGGTCGTGGCCGACGTACCCGACCACCTCGCCGAAACGCTCGCCCTCGTCCTGCCACTCCTGCCGGTAGCGGGCGATCTCGTCGGAGTCGCGGCCGACGAAGTTCCACCACATGATGATGTCCTCGCCGAACGGCGCGCCGCCGATGAGCACCGCGCGCACCGGCGCCGCTCCGTCGTTGCGCAGTCGCAGCCGGTCGGACCCGATGCCCGTGTACCCGATCGTGGCGCGCGGCACCGGCACACCCTCGAGGCTGAGGGCTCCGGCATCCACCAGCACTCCGTGCTCGAAGAGCGGGTCGACCGGCAGCTCCAGCAGGGCGCCGGGATCGAGACGCAGTTCGGCGGCCACGAGCGGGGAGTGCACGTCGACAGGGGATGCCGCGCCCAGCAGCGAGCCCAGGAAGACCAGCGCCGTCCCGCCCTCGAACGCGACGGGTTCGGGCTCGTAGTGCTGGAAGCGGCGCGGTAGATCGTCGCGCACGGCGTCGGGCAGCGCGAGCCAGAGCTGCACGCCGTGCAGCACAGTCGTCTCGGCGGTCGAGACCTCAGAGTGGCAGATGCCGTGCCCGGCGGTCATCAGGTTCAGCTGACCGGGCAGCACGCGCCCGACGTTGCCGCCCGAGTCGATGTGGTCGATGGCGCCCTCGAACAGCCAGCTGACGGTCTGCAGCCCCGTGTGCGGGTGGGGCGCGACATCCATCCCTCCGGTGACCGAGACGTCGTCGGGGCCGTAGTGGTCGGCGAAGCACCAGGCGCCGATCATCGAGCGCTGCCGCTGCGGCAGGGTGCGGCGCACCGTCATGGCGCGCGGGCCGCCCAGCGGCACATCGCGTGCCTCGATGATCTCGACGGGGACGCCGTCGGCACACTCCGCACGCGGGCCCGGCAGCCCGCCGTCGGTGCACACGACCTCTTGCGGGTGGGCCTCGGTGTTGCTCATGCCCTCATCCTGGTTCGGGATGCCGCTGCCCGCCACCCCGTGCGGCAGGTGCTCACCGGGCGCGATCGATCTGCATGCCCACGCGCAGCACCTGCGGGATCTCGGCGACGGCATCGACCTGGGCGATGAGGGCCTCGACGTCGGCGCGAGAGGCCGGTGTGTCGATCTCCACGCGGTACTCGATGCCCGTGGAAGTCCACTCGTCGGTGTCGAATCCGCCGTCGGCGGTCACGCGCACACCGTCGATCGTGATGCCCAGGCCGACGGCCTCGCGGTACACGTCGTTGAGCACGCATCCCGCGACGGCGAGGTGCAGCAGGTGCGCACCCGTGAAATCGGTGCGCACGCTGACGCCCTCGGCGCTCCAGCGATGCGGGAACGCGACGGCATCCGGCTTGTCGTCGCGGAACGATCCGGCCGCGGCGACGGCCTCGAACCCGCCCATGCGGCCATTGTCCCGCGGCGCGGACCGCGGCACCAGAGGCAGACTCCGGTGCCGCGGGCCCCTGGACGCCTACTCGGCGTCGAGGTCGGTCTCGAGCAGCGTGACGAGGCCGTCGAGGGCAGCGACCGCCCCGTCGGCGTCGGCGCGCAGCGTCACCACGGTGCCCTGCGCGGCGCCCAGCCCCATCAGCGACAGGATGCTGCCGGCGTTGAGGTCGGGGCCGCCGTCGACGGCGATCGTGACGGGGATGCCCGCCTCCTTCACGGCGTTCACGAACAGCTTCGCGGGGCGGGCGTGCAGCCCCGATGCGCTGGCGATGGTGGCCTGGCGTTCTGCCATGGGTTCTTCTCCTTCTCGAGCTCGATCTCAGGCGGCGACCGCGACGGGCGCGGAAACCTCTTCCACGGCCGCGGGGCGGCCGACGAACTTCTTCAGCGCGACCAGCAGCAGCGCCGTCACGACGGTACCGGCGAGCAGCGCCACGATGAAGCCCCAGATCGGATCGATCGCGAAGAACACGAAGATGCCGCCGTGCGGGGCGCGGGATGCCACGTCGAACGCCATGCAGAGCGCTCCGGTGACGGCTCCCCCGACGAGGTTGGCGGGGATCACGCGCAGCGGGTCAGCCGCAGCGAACGGGATCGCGCCCTCGGAGATGAACGACAGCCCGAGCAGCCAGGCGGCCGCACCGTTCTCGCGCTCGACGGTGGTGAACCCGCGACGGTAGAGCACGGTCGAGGCCAGGGCCATGCCCAGCGGCGGCACCATGCCGGCGCACATCACGGCGGCCATGATGTGGAAGGCGGCCGGCGTCTGCGCTGCGAGCCCGGCGACGGCGAACGCGTAGGCGGTCTTGTTGACCGGCCCGCCCAGGTCGAAGCACATCATGAGGCCGAGGATGATCCCGAGCCCGATCGCGCCGGCGCCGGTGAGCCCGTTGAGGAACAAGGTCATCTGCGTCATGAGCCACGCGATCGGCGCGCCCAGGATCAGCAGCATCAGGCCCGAGGCGATCGCCGAGGCCAGCAGCGGGATGATCACAACCGGCATGAGGCCCCGCAGCCAGCGCGGCACGGCCGGCTTTCCGATGAGGTAGGCCGCGTACCCGGCGATCAGGCCGCCGACGAGTCCCCCGATGAACCCGGCGTTCATGAACACCGCGACGGAACCGGCGACGAAGCCGGGGGCGATGCCGGGTCGGTCGGCGATCGCGAACGCGATGTAGCCGGCCAGCGCGGGCACCAGGAAGCCCATGCTGATGTTCCCGATCTCGAACGCTATCGCGCCCAGGTAGTAGATCAGTCCCTCGGGCGGAAGGTTCCAGAGCGCGTAGTTCTGCAGCGCGTACACGGCGTTGTTGACGCCCGAGTCGCCGTGCGCGAGCGCGATGCCGTACCCGGCCAGCAGGAAGCCGATGGCCATCAGCAGGCCGCCGCCCGCGACGAACGGGATCATGTAGCTGACACCGGTGAGCAGGATGCGCTTGATGCGCGCCCCGCCCGACTCGCTCGGCGCTTCGGCGGCGGCTGCGGCGACCGCGCCGCTGACGCGTTCGGCGTGCGGGTCGGATGCCGCTTCCACCGCCTCGTGGATCAGCTTTTCGGGCCGCTCGATGCCGGCCTTGACCGATGCGCGCACGACGGGCTTGCCCGCGAACCGCTGCGGCTCGCGCACATCGACGTCGACCGCGAAGATCACGGCGTCGGCGGCGTCGATGACGTCGGCGGGCAGCGCCTTGTATCCGCTCGAGCCCTGCGGCTCGACGACGAGGTCCACACCGGTCTTCTTGCCGGCGGCGGTCAGCGCGTCGGCGGCCATGAAGGTGTGGGCGATGCCCGTGGCGCAGGCGGTCACGGCGACGATGCGGGGGCCGGATGCCGCGGCCGCGGCCTGCTCAGCGGGCACCGCGGCGGCGGCCGCGGCATCCCCCGCTTCCTCTTCCTCGCCGATCGCGACGCGCACGATGTGCACGACGTCGTCGGGGGTCGCGGCGCCGCGCAGGCCGGAGGTGAACTCGTCCTGCATGAGGCTGCGCGCGAGCTTGGAGAGCACCGCGAGGTGCGCCTCGGCCGCGTCGGCGGGGGCCGCGATGAGGAACACGAGGTCGGCGGGACCGTCGTCGGCGCCGAAGTCGACGCCGGGCGTCAGCCGCGCGAACGCGAGCGACGGCTCGGTGACGGCGGGGCTCTTCGCGTGCGGGATCGCGATGCCGCCGGGCAGGCCCGTCTCGTCCTGCTGCTCGCGCTTCCATGCGTCGGCGAAGAGCGCCTCGGCGTCGGTGGCGCGGCCCTGGTCGACGACGCGCTGCGCGAGCGACCGGATGACCGCGGCCTTGTCGGCGCCGAGGGGCGCGTCGAGACTGACGAGCTCGGGGGTGATGGTGTGTGACATGGTGACCTCCGTCGGTCAGGGGTGAGGTTCTAGAGGTGCGCGACCGGGATGTCGGCGGTGGGAAGGTCGCCCGGGCGGGGCGCCATGGTTCCGGGGAGGGATGCCGCGGCAGCCCCGTGCCGGATGGACGAGACCAGGCACGCGCCGGGGTCGGCGCCCTGTGACTCGGCGAGCAGGTAGCCGGCCAGCGAGCTGTCGCCGGCGCCCACGGTGCTGCGCACCCGGGTGGGCGGCGGGACCGCGGCGTATGCGGCATCGGCCGTGACGAGCACCGCGCCGCGGCCCCCGAGGGTGACCAGCGCCGCCGCGACCTTCGACGGAACGAGCGCCCGGCCGATGCGCGCGGCGGCCTCGGTGAGGTCGCCGTCGAGCACCTGTCCGGTCAGCTCGGCGAGCTCGTCGTCGTTGGGCTTGATGAGGTCGGGATGCGCGTGCTCGACGACCGCGGCGAGGGCCGGGCCCGAGGCATCCACCGCCACCCGAGGGGCGGCATCGCCCCAGCGCGTGCGGACGGCCTCGATCACGCGCGCGTAGAAGTCGTCGGGCACCCCGGGCGGCAGCGAGCCGGCGAGCACGACCCAGCGGGCGCCCTCGGCGGCGACGACCGCCTCTTCGAGGGCGGTGAGCTCATCGTCGGTCGGAGTCGCCCCCGGCAGGTTGAGCTTGGTGGTGACCCCGGCGGGGTCGGTGATGGTGACGTTGGCGCGGCAGTGTCCGCCGACGGGGACCGCCCGGGCGGGCACGGCCCCGGCGTGCAGCACGGCGGCGAACGGATCGTCGGCGGCCAGCGGCAGCACGGCGAGGACATCGGCCCCGGCGGCGTCGAGCACCCGCGCGACGTTGATGCCCTTGCCGCCGGCGTCTTCGCGGGTGGATGCCGCGGCCTGCACGGCGCCCGGCTGCAGCGGCGCATCGAGCACTATCGTGCGGTCGAGCGACGGGTTCACGGTGACGGTGACGATCATGCGACCCACACCTCCACGTCGGCGGCGTCGAGCGCCGCGGCGAGATCGCCGGTGGGTGCAGTGTCGGTGACGAGCACGTCGATCTCGTCGAGGGCGGCGAACCGCACGAGCGACTCGGCCTCGAACTTGCCGGCGTCGGCGACGACGATCACGCGCCGCGCCGCGTGCACGATGGCCGCCTTGACGGCGGCCTCTTCGGGGTCGGGGGTGCTCAGACCGAACGACGACGAGACGCCGTTGGTGCCGATGAAGACGATGTCGGGGCGCAGCGCCTCGATCGTGCGCACCGTGCTCGCGCCCACTGCGGCAGCGGTGTCGCGACGCACACGCCCGCCGACCACGGTGAGGGTGACCTCGTCGACGACCGCGAGGGCGGGCGCCAGGGTCAGCGAGTGGGTGACGACGTCGGCCGTGCCGTGCACGGCGGCGAGCCGGGCCGACAGCTGCTCGGCGACCGCGGCGGTCGTGCTGCCCGCGTCGAGGAAGAGCGATCCGCGGAAGCCCTCATCGATCGCCTCGAGCGCCCGCCCCGCGATCGCCGACTTCTCCTGCGTACGGCTCCGGATGCGCTCGGTGATCGTGGTCTCGACCGTGCTGCCGCGTTCGATGGGGACGGCCCCGCCGTGCACCCGACGCAACCGGCCCGCGCGTTCGAGGACGTCGAGGTCGCGGCGCACGGTCTCGGTGGTGACGTCGAATCGCGCCGCGAGATCGTGGACGCCCACGCGCCCTTCGGCGGTCAGCACCTGGCCGATCAGTTCATGACGCTCCGTCGCGTACATCTGCGCCTCCTCGCTTTTCCCACACAATACAACATAATCCAACAGAAACAAACACATTTCTCCGGCGACGTCAAATGACTTTCCCAGCGCCGATCCGTACCGTTGGGGGATGAAGAAGCGCACCGCCATCGCCCTGGTGACCGCCGGCGCGGTGGTCGTGGTGGGCGCAGTGGTCGCGTTCGCCGGGCCCGTCTTCTACCGCAACGTGATCGTGGGCGCACCCGACCCCACCCCGACGGTCGCCGCCGGCACCTCTGCGGGCGCCACGGTCGAGCCGGCCGATGTGCAGGGCGACTGGAAGGTCACCGACGGCTCCTACGCCGGCTACCGCGTCGACGAGGTGCTCAACGGCACGGATGTGACCGTCGACGGGCGTACCGACGAGGTGACCGGCACCGTCACCGTCGACGACGCGACCGTCACCGCGGCGAGCTTCACCGTCCAGGTGGACGCGATCGCCACCGATCAGGGCAGTCGCGACTCCTACTTCCGCAACACGGCGATGCAGACGTTCCGATACCCCACCGCGACGTTCACGCTGACGCAGCCCGTGGCCGCGGCATCCACCCCGCAGGTGGGAGTGAAGCAGACGGTCACCGCGACCGGCGAGCTCACGCTGCACGGGCAGACCCAGACGGTGTCGGTGCCGATGCAGCTCGTCTTCGACGGCGAGAGCGCTCAGGTGGCCGGCAGCATCCCGATCACGTTCGCCGACTACGGCGTGGAAGCGCCGAACCTCGGGTTCGTGAAGGTCGAAGACCACGGGTTCGTCGAGTTCTCCCTGGTGCTGACGAAGGAGTGACGGGATGCCGCGTCCGTGGCGAACAGCGGGAGCTTCTCGCCCGCGCGCACCGCGACGGCGAGACGGTTCGATGCGGGCGGGAACGGGCAGTTGTACTGATCGCTGAAGCCGCAGGGAGGCACGAACGCGCGGTTGAAGTCGATCGTCACCTCACCGGCCGTCGCGAAGCCGTCGGCGGCGCGCTCGACGAAGACGAAGCGCCCGGCACCATACGTCTCGCTGCCGTTGGTCGTGTCGGCGAACACGAGCAGCAGGGTCCCACCGTCGTCGAACGCGTGCAGCGCGTAGGGCTGCCCGTCGATCTCGACGTCGATCCGCCCGGGGACGGCGAGATCACGGGTGCGGCCGTTGTCGCGCAGATGCTCGAACGCCACGGTGTGGCCCTCGTCCAGGGGCGTGTATCGACCGGTGACCACCCACGCGGGGTCGTAGGGATACGCGTCGATACCGGTGAACGCCTCGATCGCCGGGGAGTGGGCATCCCACCGGCGCAGTCCCTCCTGCACGAGACCGCTGTCGAGGTCGGTGCGACGCAGCGTTGTGATCGTCACACCGTCGTCGTCGGCGCGGAGATCGTCCGCGGGAATCGTCGTACCAGCCGGGTACCACCGCGTCTCGACGAGCGCGAGATTTCCCTGCGGCGACGATACGGATGCCACGCGGTCACGCCGCCACTGCTCGTGCCGCTTCTCATCACTCGTCGTCGCCATCACCCCATCTTCCCCTTCGCCTGCGCGGCAGGGGCCGGGTGTTACCCCGTGCGACAGAGGGTGGGGCGGTCGCGCCGGCAGGCGGGGTGCGGCCGCCGTCTCGATCTCAGACCTCAGCCGACAAGCATGCGGCTCGTCTGGGCGACGACCACCGCGTCGACATCATCGAGGGGGAAGCCCTGCGCCCGCAGTGCCTGCACCGCCGGTCCGGCGTCGCCCACCGCACCATCCACACCCGCGTCGGGGTCGGGGATGGCGGGCGCCACCGTGTGAAGAGCCGCCTCAGGCGGCGTCGCGAGATGCCAGCGGGTCGCTCTCTGCAGGCATTCGCCCAGTGCGACGAGCGTCGCGTCGGCGCCTGGGATGCCGACCAGTTGAAGACCGACGGGCATCCCCTCTTCGGCCAGACCAGCCGGCAGCGAGATCGCCGGGAACCCGACGGCGTTCCACGCGGCCGTCACGTTGGTCTGGTCGGCCGGAGTCCCGCCGTTGGCGAAGTACGAGAGCGCGCCGGTGGGCCAGGTCGGCATCGCGACAGCATCGAACGCGGCGAATCGCTCGGTCAGGGCTGCGCGCAGCTCGGCCGCGCGCAGCAGTGCACCCTGGTAGACATCGGCCGACACCAACGCACCCATCACTGCGAGGCGCCGGAAGGAACGGCCATAGTCGTTCCACCGAGTGCGAAGGGTGCGCTCGTGCTCCAGGAAGACTTCGTGGATCATCACCGTCATCGTGAGCCGGACCAACTCATCAAACTCCGGCAGTTCGACCTCTTCGAGCGTGAACCCCTCGGATTCGAGCACGGAGAGGGCATCACCCACGCGCTCGGCGACCAGCGGTGCGACGCCCCGCTCAGGGTCCAGGAGAGATCGCACCACGCCGATGCGATGTGCGAGTGGCTGGGCCTGCGTCCCGAAGCCGGGCGAGAGCACCTCCATCATCAGACGCAGATCGCGGCTGCTGCGCGCCATAGGGCCGACGATATCGAGCGTGGGTGCGGCCGGCAGACAACCCCCGACGGACAGGAGTCCGTGTGTGGTCTTCAGCCCGGTGATCCCGCACATCGACGCCGGGATGCGCACCGAGCCGGCGGTGTCGGTCCCGAGGCCCGCGGGGAAGACCTGCGCGGCCACACCGATGCCGGTTCCCGAGCTCGATCCGCCGGGCCAGCGCTCGGGATCCCACGGATTGCGCGGCACCGGGAACGGTCGGACCGGATCGGGGCGGCCCATTGCGTGCTCAACCATTGTCGTGTGGCCCAGGACCGTCGCGCCCGCTTCTCGCAGCGCGCCGACCGTCACGGCGTCGCGACCGCGGAACAGCTCCGGGTCGTACACCAGGCTCTGGGCGGTCGCCACAGCCTCGCGACAGGCGAGGATCGCCTTCACGCCGACCGGCACACCCGCCAGTGGCCCGACAGCGTCGCCGGATGCCAGGGCACGGTCGGTCGCGGCAGCGGCGGCGAGCGCCGCCTCGTCGAACCGGTCGAGCATGATCCCGAGTGTCGGGTCAACCGCATCCGCTCGCGCCAGTGACGCGCGCACGACCTCGCTCGCGCTGGTCCGTCTCGACAGGATGAGGTCTCGGATGTCGGTGAGGTCGTGCACCGGTCCTGACACTGCGGCCGCGATCGATGGTTCGTTGCTCGGGGTCATCGCGCCGCGAGCCGCTCCCACGCGAGCGTGGCCAGCACGGCCGCCTGGTCGCCGAGGACCGCATCGTCGAAGAGCACCGTCGGCGAGTGGTTGAACGCCGCCGTGGCCGGATCGGTACCCGGGGGCGAGCACTGCAGCATGATGAACGCGCCCGGCACCTTCTCGAGCACAAACGAGAAGTCCTCCGAGCCCATTCCCGGCTCGGGGACCTCGATCATCCGCTCAGCGCCGAGGGCAGAGCGGACGGTGTCGATCGTCCAGGCTGCTTCGGCATCGTCGTTCACCGTCACCGGGTACTGCACATCGAAGTCGACCTCGGCAGTGCAGCCGTGCGCTGCAGCGATTCCCTCGGCAACGGTCCGGGTGCGTTCGATCATGAGGTCGAGCGACGCCCGCGAGAGCGTGCGGATCGTGGCCTGGAGCCACGCCTCGCTCGGGATGATGTTGACCGCAGGGCTCGCCCCCAGCCGCGTGACGCTGAGCACGACCGGGTCGAAGACGTTGACCGACCGCGTGGTCATGGCATGCAGCCCCGTCACGATCTCGGCAAGGGCCGGCACCGGATCGGTCGCCGACCAGGGCATCGAGCCGTGACCGCCCTTGCCATGCACCTTCACGGTCAGTGCGTTCGCCCCAGCGGCGATCGTGCCCGAGCGGGTTGCGAAGACGCCGAATTCGCCGGGACCGACGTGGATGCCATAGGCGGCCACCGGCCGCTCCCCGGCCGCATCGAGCACGCCTTCATCGATCATGACCGAGGCGCCGTTGCAGCCTTCCTCCCCCGGCTGGAACATGAAGATGACGGTGCCGGGGAGCTCGTCGCGATGCGCGGCGAGCAGACGGGCCGCACCGACCAAGCCGGCGGTGTGCAGATCGTGTCCACAGGCGTGCATGGCGCCGTTCGTCGAAGCGAATTCGAGTTCCGTCTGCTCCTCGATCGGCAGAGCGTCCATGTCGCCGCGCAACAGCACCGTCGGGCCGGGTCGGCCGCCGCGGAGCACGCCGACGATCGAGGTCGTCCTCTGTCCGAGCGTGAGCTCCAGACCCAGCCCATCGAGCGCCGCCAGAACCCTCTGCTGCGTCTCGGGCAGGTCGAGCCCCACCTCGGGGTTGCGATGCAGCGCGCGCCGCAGGTCCTGCAGATTTGGCAGCAGCGCTGCCGCCTCGGTTGCGAAGTCCATCGTCTCCCTCTCTGTGATCAGCCCAGCCGCGCGCTCACCGCGCCGCCGGGGAATCGCCCGTCGTCGTCCTTCACGACGCGCCCACCCTGGATCACCGCGTCGATCGTGTCCGGGTCGCCGAGCGCGTGGATGTCGCGCAGCGGGTCGGTCTTGGTGATCACGAGATCGGCGAGCTTGCCGGCTTCGATCGTGCCGAGGTGCTCGTCGAGTCGAAGCAGTCGCGCGGCGTTGATGGTGCCCGCTTGGATGGCCCCCATCGGTGACAGACCGAGATCGACCATGTGTCCGAGCTCGATGAGGTTCTGCCCGTGCGGACAGACGCCGGAATCTGTGCCGAGCGCGACCTTCACGCCCGCCTCGATCGCCTTCGCCACATGCTCGCGCGCGATCGCCGACCAGCGCACCTTCTTGGCGTAGAGGTAGTCGGGCACCACGGCCGGATCAGGAACGCGCAGCGCCGAGCTCAACGTGGGCACGAGGTACGTCCCGCGCTCAAGCATGAGGTCGATGCCCTCCTGATCGATCTCATAGCCGTGCTCGACACTGGCTACGCCGCCGCGGATCGCCTCTTTGATGCCTTCCGCGCCCTGTGCATGGGCGGCGACCGGCTGGCTCTGACGCCGCGCCGTCTCTTCCACGATGAGCCGCACGTGGCGCTCAGGAACTCCGAGGTCGTGCGGGGTGTCCGCCGGGCTCGACACTCCACCGGTCGTGCAGACCTTGATGACGTCGGCGCCCGAACGGACGAGCCTGCGCACCGTACGGCGCACGTCGTCATCCGTGTCGACGATCGAGTCGATCTCGGGCTCCCCACCACCCGGATAGACGGAGGTGCCATTGGGCAGGTGGAAGTCGGTGTGTCCACCCGTGGGAGACAACGCCATGATCGCCAGATGCAACCTCGGACCGAGGATCGTGCCGTTCGCGATCGCAGTCCGGAACCCGGCATCCAGCCCGGCGAGATCGCGGGCCGTCGTCACGCCTGCCATCAACGTCCTGCGCACGGTCGCGGCCGCGTTCAGCACCGTCTCACTGGGGAACTGCGCCGCCAGCCGCTGAGGGTTGTCCTCGATAGACATCCCCAGGTGCACGTGCGTGTCGAAGAATCCCGGCAGGATCGTCGCCCCCTCGACGTCGACGACGACAGCGTCCGGGTCGGCGGCCGGCGCGAGGTCGGCCGCCCCGGCCCACGCGATGCGATCGCCCTCGATCCGGATCTCGGCGTTCGGCACCGGTTCGGCGCCGCTGCCGTCGATGAGTCGTGCACCGATGATCCGGGTCGATCCGGTGCCGGCGGGTGTCAGCGGAAGCCGCGCGGTCATGCGACCACCTCCTTCGTTGCATCTTCTACGGGAGTGCGCTGCACCAGCAGCACGAGGAACGCCACCACGAAGAGCGCAACGCAGACGATCCACACCGTGACGTATCCGCCGACGCCGGCGACCGCGGCGCCGGGCGCGGTGAACGCGGTCAGGATGACGCCGAAGATCGCCCCCGCGACTGCACCGCCGAGCGTGCGGAGCGAGTTGTACACGCCCGTGGCGATGCCCGTCTGATCAGAAGGTGCAAGCTCGGCGATCAGGGCCGGCAGAGCACCGAGCAGCAGGCCGATGCCGAGTCCGTTGACGCAGAATGCCGTGACCACCAGCGGGAGGACCGCATAGCCGGCCGCCAGGACGATGTTCGCGATGATCGCGAACGAAACACCCATCAGGATGACCGTCTTGATCCCGAGCGGCTTCGCGAGATACGGGAAGGCGAACGCGCCGACAGCACCGAGCAACGCGGTTCCCGCGGTGAAGAGACTGATGACGCCCGGATTGAACCCGAACCCATAGCCGGCCGCATCGGGATCGGCCGCCAGGAAGGTCGTTATGAGGGACTGCGTGCCGAAGAGCACCATGCCGAACACGAACGAGGTCACGAAGATCGGCCACAGCGCGCGCGAGGCGATGAGGCGCAGGTCGATCGCCGGGACCTTGACGCGCAGCTCCCAGACGATGAACCCGATCAGGAGGACGAGTGAAACGATCAGGAGGAGGATCACGAGAGCGCTTCCGAATCCGGACGCCTGAGCCATGCGAAGGCCGAAGAGCAGCGCGAGCATGAACAGTGCGAGGAGGGTGAAGCCGACACCGTCGATCTTGGGGCTGGTCCGCGTCGTCGACTCCGGGATCAGGGTGAAGACGATGACCAGACACAGCGCGAGCACCACCGCCGGCACGAGCAGCACGACGGTCAGGCTCGAGATGGCGGTGCCGAGCACACCGCCGAGGATGCCACCGATGAGCGCGCCGATCGTCAGCGCCGAAATGAGGAAGCCGACGCCCTTGCGCGCGGTCTCACCCTTGATGCGGCTGTGGATCAGCGCGATCTCGAGCGGCAGCCAGACGGCGAGCGGCCCCTGGATGACGCGACCGACGAGAGTGAGGGTGAAGCCCGGCGAGAAGGCGATGAGCACGGCCCCCGCGAAGACGCACGCGATGGCGATGCGCAGCATGCGCCGGTGACCGAAGATGTCACCGAGCTTGGCGAGGATCGGAACGCTGACGCCGGCGGCGAGTGACTGCAGTGTCACGAACCAGGTGATGTCGGCGTCTGACACCTGGAGGTGCCCTGCGATGGCGGCGATCAGAGGCAAGTAGTACCCCTGGATGAATCCACTGGTGAGCTCGACGAAGACGAGGAAGCCCACCACGGTTCCTGCTTTGACCCTGATCGGGGCCGTGAGAGTCTCAGACATTCTGTTTCCTTCTGTGAGAGCGTGCGTCAGTGCGCGCTGCTGCGATCGGTACGAGGAGGGGTGTTCACGAGCGCACTCACCAGAGCGTGGATCTCACGCTCTGAGGTGCCCACCGGGCGGACCGCGTTCCGGTAGAGGACGATGCCCGCGATCGCGTCGAGCATCGTGTCGGCGTCGACTTCGGCCGGGAGGTCACCCCGTTCGACGGCTCGGGCGATGATCGCCCGGCCCAGGTCACGTCGCTTCTTGAGAAAACCCGCTTCCCAGAGGTGTGACCGCACCTCTGGTGCGACCAGCGCAGAATACGAGGGGTACTCGTGTGCCCGCGTCCGGTCCTGGTTGCGGATGTTCCAGCCCGCGTGCTCGACGAGATCGTCGACGAGCGATCCGGTGTCAGGCAGTTCGCCGATCGCCGACACCCAGTCGAGCGCGGCGGCCGTGAGCTCCCCTTTGTCAGGCCAGCGACGGTAGATCGTGCTCTTGCCGCATCCCACCCGCGATGCGACCCGTTCGATGCGCAGGCCGTGGTAGCCACGCTCGAGGATCTCGTCGAGTGTCGCCTGGAGGATCGCGTCGGTCACCTCTTCATCACGGGGCCGACCCACACGGGTCTCGGTCTCCGCCTCGTCGCGATCTGCCATGCGAAGACGATAAAGGAAGATTGGGATATTACGAAACGCACCGGATCGATTCGTAACATGCTTGTTACAAAACCACTTCTGCATGAGCACTCAGGACGGCGCCGTCAGGTCGACGGCGCACCGCCCAGGGCCGCATCGCGCACGCCCCGGCGACGGGCGCCGATTGACAGCATCCACCCCGCTCGACGACGCTGAGAGGGGATGCCGGAGCCGAAGGAGACTCATGAACATCACGGGTGCCGTCCTCGAGGAGATCGGGCGCGAGCGCCCGTTCGCACAGTCGCGACCGATCACCATCAGCGAGCTCGAGCTCGATCCGCCGCAGCCGGGCGAGCTGCTCGTGCGCATCGAGGCGGCGGGCGTGTGCCACTCCGACCTGTCGGTGGTCGACGGCAATCGGCCGCGACCGGTGCCGATGCTGCTCGGTCATGAGGCGGCGGGCACGATCGAGCAGACGGGCGGAGACATCCCCGGCTTCGCGGTGGGCGACCGGGTCGTGATGTCGTTCCTGCCGCGCTGCGGGCAGTGCGCGGCGTGCGGCACCGACGGGCGGCTTCCGTGCGAGGTCGGCACGCGCGCGAACAATGCCGGCGTGCTGATGGCCGGCGGATCGCGCCTGCGCCGCGACGGCCAGGCCGTGCACCACCACCTGGGCGTCTCGGGCTTCGCGACGCACGCCGTGGTCGACCACCGCTCGGCCGTCGCGGTGGGGCGGGATGTCGCCCCCGACGTCGCCGCCGTGCTCGGCTGCGCGGTGCTCACCGGCGGGGGCGCGGTCATCAACGCCGGCGACGTGCAGCCGGGACAGGACGTCATCGTCGTCGGGCTCGGCGGCGTCGGCATGGCCTCGCTCATCACCGCGGTCTCGCTCGGCCACGGCCGCGTGATCGGCGTCGATGCCCTGCAGGCCAAGCTCGATCGCGCCCGCGAGCTCGGCGCCGACGACGCCCTCACCCCCGGCGATGCCACCGCCGGCGGCATCCGCGCCCCGCTCGTCATCGAGGCGGCGGGGCATCCGCGTGCGTTCGAGACCGCGTTCGCGCTGACCGCCCCCGGCGGCCGTACGGTCACCGTCGGGCTGCCGGCGCCCACCGCGACGAGCACGATCACGCCGCTGACGATCACGGCCGAGGCCCGCTCGATCGTCGGCTCGTATCTGGGGTCGGCGGTGCCCTCCCGCGACATCCCCCGCTACGCGCAGCTGTGGCGCGAGGGGAGGCTGCCGGTGGAGGCACTCATCTCCGACCGCATAGCGCTCGACGACATCAACGCGGCGATGGACCGGCTCGCCGCCGGCGAGGCGGTGCGGCAGATCATCGCCTTCTGAGCGGTGGATGCTGCGGGCCGCGCCGTCCGCGCCGCGCGGTCGTGTGCCCCGCCGTGCCGCACGGCCGCGCTGTTCCTCAGTCGCCGCTGTCTTCCGCGGCGCCCACGAGCATCCCGATTCCGATCCCCAGCATCCAGGAGTCCTTGCTGATTGCGGTGCCCGCCTGACTCGGCCAGATGCTGTTCGGCTTGCGCAGCTCGGGCGTGCGCAGGTACATACCCACCAGCCCCGACGAGAACCCGGTCAGGACGGCGCCGGCCAGCCACGCCGGGACGAACGGCACCAGCAACAGCGACCCCACGCTGATTTCGGCGATCGCGAGCATGCGCACGAACTTCGGTGCGGGGATGTCGCGGAGCAGGGGAAACGCGCCCGCGGCCGCTCCGTGCAGGCCGTCTGCCTGTTCAGGCCCGGCCTTCAGCTTCGTGATGCCGGAGTGCAGGATGTACGCACCCGTGGCCAGTCTCGTCGAAACGTCGCGCAGTCGCATGTGTCCTCCTTGATCGAGCCCCCGTCGAGGGCTGCTGGTGGCACGATACGCCGGACCGCGCGAGTGCCGAACCCCCCTCGCGCGCGCTGTCGGGTCGAGGTCTTCCGGTGACGCTCCTGGGGATAAGGACACGTCCTTATCCCCAGGAGTATCGACGAAGAGCGCCGGTAGAAGCCGCTCCCCGCCACAAGAGCCAGGGGGAGCCGCTCGCATCTCGGCTCGGCGGTGCCATCGCGCGACATCCCGCGCTGGCCCGCTCACTCGGTCTCAATGAAGCTCTCGTCGGTGCCGCCGCCGTACCGCCGCTTGCTGAGCACACGGGAGAGCAGGATCGCGATCGCCAGGATCACGCCGTAGAAGATCTGCTGGATGTAGATCTGCGCGCCCAGCAGCTGGAACCCCGACACGCCGAACGCCAGGAAGTACACGGCGATGCCGGTGCCGATGGCGTTGAAGCGCCCGGGCTGGATCGTCGTCAGGCCGAGGAAGGCCGCCGCATACGCGGGCAGCAGCAGGATGTTGCCGTCGCCGGGACTCGCCGACGCCTGCGTGCCGACGAACAGCAGCCCCGAGATCGCCGCCATGAACCCGGCGATGATGAACCCGTAGGCCCGCGCGCGTGCGACGGGGAAGCCGCTGAGGCGTGCCACCTGCCGCGACTGGCCGACGAACAGTGCGCGCTGGCCGAACGGCGTGAACGTGAGCACGTACCAGACGATGAGCATGATGATGATGCCGATGTAGAACTCCCATGGGATGCCGAACAGGTCGTTGTAGAACACGATCTGCACGAGGTCGCTGGAGACCCCGGTGATCGTCTGCTCACCCGAGATCCATTCGATGAGTCCGACGAACACCGTGCCGGTGGCCAGGGTCAGGATGAACGAATTGGCGTTGAACCGGATGATGAGGAACGCGTTGATCGCGCCGCCGACCAGCCCGACGCCCAGGCCGATCAGGCAGCACAGCCAGATGTTCACGCCGGCCTTGGTGTTCAGCACCGCGACGACCATCGACACGAGCCCCGACAGACTGCCGACCGAGAGGTCGATGTCGCCGTTGGTGAGTGGGATGAGCAGCGCGAGTGCCAGCACGAACAGCACCGCCTGCGAGCCGAGCACACTGGAGAAGTTCGCCGCGGTGAAGAAGCTCGGCGTGGCGATCGTGAACGCGATGATCAGCAGCACGAACGCCACCGGCAGCATCGCGCTCTCCAGGATGTTGCCCGACCGGCCGGCCAGCAGGCCGCGACGGTGCGAGACGCGCGTGCGCTGCGTCGCGGTGGGCGTGCTCAGCTTCGGTGCGACGGCCATGGCCCTCACCCCTCTCGTCCGGGCGTCCGGGCCCCCGCCGCATACACGGCGGAGGTGATCCGGTCGCGGGTGATCGGCGGTGTGATCTGGTCGGCGATCACACCGTCCGAGCAGATCAGCACCCGTTGCGCCACATCGGCGAGCTCGTCGAAGTCGGTGCTCACCCAGATGATCGCGATGCCGGTGGCGGCCAGCTGCCGCAGCATGCCGCCGAGTTCGGCGCGGGTGCCGACGTCGACGCCCTGGGTCGGCTCGTGCAGGACCAGCACCTGCGGTGGGTCCTCGAGCCACCGCGCCAGCACGACCCGCTGCTGATTGCCGCCCGACAGCGACGAGACCAGCGCGCCCCCGTCGGGCGGGCGCACCCCGAACGCGAGTGCGCGCTCGTCGGCGGTGCGCCGCAGCGCGCGGCGGTCGAGAAAGCCCCACCGCACGTACTGCCCGAGCACGAGCGACAGCATGTTCTCGCCGACCGTCAGTGCCGGGGCGATGCCCTGCTGCTTGCGATCGGCGGGCACGAGGGCGAGCCCGGCGCGGCGGGCGGCGCGCGGGCTGAACCGCGCGAGATCGTGCACGGCGCCCGCGACGCGCACGGTGCCGGTCGCGCCCGCGAGCGCGCCGAACAGCGCGTACGGCAGGTCTTCGGCGCCCGAGCCGAGCAGTCCCGCGATGCCGACGATCTCGCCGGCATCGACCGTGAACACCGCGTCGCGCAGCTGGCCACCGGCGACGCCCGTCGCCTCCAGCAGCGGGCCCGCACCGGGGCCGCGGGCCGCAGCATCCACCCCCTCCGTCGCCGCCTCGCGCACCGTCTCGACCGCGCGCGACGCCGCGCGCTCGATCGTCGCCGACGCGAGGTGACCCGAGATGAGCTCCACGAGGCGTTCGTCGCTCGTCTCGGCGACCGTGACGTCGCCGATCACGGCGCCGTCGCGCAGGATCACCGCACGGTCGGCGAGTTCGCGGATCGCCGGCAGGTCGTGCGAGACGAACAGCACGGCGGTGCCCCCGCTCGCGACCTGGCGCACGAGGTCGAAGAGGAAGACCTTCTCGTCTTCGGGCAGGAACACCGTCGGCTCGTCGAGCACGAGCACGCCATGCGCGGCCTCGGCACCCGCTTCTGCGGTCGTGCGCTCGCGGAACATCCGCAGGTCTTCGGCGGCCCGCACGATGGCCAGCAGCGCCTGCGCGGTCGGCCGCAGATCGCCGACCGTCGCCCGCGGATCGAGATCGACGTGGTACCGATCGAACACCTGCTGTGCGGCGCGGCGCTCGCGGGACCAGCCGATGGGGGTGAGTATGCCGCGGGCCCTGCCGACCCGCCGCCCGACGAACAGGTTCTCGACGACGCTCAGCCCGATGCCCAGGCCCAGGTCCTGGTAGACGAAGCTCAGCCCGTAGTCGCGGTAGTGGTCGTGCGGCACGGGCAGCGGCACCTCGTGCCCGGCCACCCGCAGGCTGCCGCCGGGCTCGGGCACATGGAACCCGGAGAGGATCTTGACCAGTGTCGACTTGCCCGACCCGTTCTCGCCGAGCAGGGCGAGCACCTCGCCCTGCTCGATGGTCAGGTCGACACCGGCCAGCGCCAGCTGCCCGCCGAACCTCTTGGCGAGATGCCGTGCCTGCAAGGCCGGCACCGAGGTGCCGGCATCCCCTCCCACAGGATCCATGTCGCCGTCAGAGCGTCGGAGCGTTCCAGAGCGTGCGGTAGGCGTTCTGATAGGTCTTGCCGCCGTATCCCTCCTCGTTGTAGCCGCCGCTCGACGTCAGGAACCCCTGCGCGTTCGACGGGACCCAGAAACGGTTGGGCACGAGCTCCTTCTCGGGCGTCGCCGCGGTCGAGCCCGACAGCAGCCGGATCGTCTGGTCCATCTCGGCGTAGGCGTCCCAGGCCACGCTCGGCCCGACGTCGGCCTGCAGAATGCCGTCGTCATGGCCGACCATCGTCTGGATCGTCGTGGCGCTCGCGCCCCACGCATAGACCTTGACGTCGTCGCGCTTGGCCTGCTGCACGCCGGTGACCGCGAAGGTGGCCATGCCGTCGAAGGCGACGAACACGGCGTTGATCTTCGGGTCCGCGAGCAGCGCCGACGACACCTGGTTCGTGGTGTCGCTGGTCCAGTTCTGCACCGGGATGTCGATGGTCTTGTCGACCGTGCACACGTCGCCGCAGACGGTCTTGACCTCGTTCTTGACCGCGGCCGTCGCCGCCGGTCCCTGGATGACCGAGCTGCTGGTGACCATGAGCGCATGCAGCGGCTGGCCGTTCAGGGCCACCACCGCGGCATCCACACTCGTCTTCATGCCCTCGGCCGTCTCGACACCGGTCACCGCATCGAGACCCGTGTAGTCGTTCGTCTCGTTGTAGTTACCGTCGATGATCTTGATGCCGGCCTTGGCCGCCGACGTCAGCTGCGGGCCGATGGCGCCCGGGATGATGCCGCAGAACATCGCGAGCACGTCCGCGTGCGCGGCGATCGCGTTCTTCACGCCGGTCGCCCACTGGTCGGGCGAGCCCGAGTTGCTGAACGTGATGACCTTGGCGCCGAACTCCTCACCGAGCTGCTTGTAGGCGGCGACCTGGTGGTTGCAGGTGTCGATCTCGTTGTTGATCGGGAAGGCGTAGATCGTCTTGCCCTTGATCGCCGAGACGTCGACGCTGTCGCCGGGAGCGCTGAAGGTCGGCACGGCCTCGGCGGCCGTGACCTCGGTCTTGAGCTGGGCGAGCGTCGCCTGCGACACCTGCGTGCCGGCCGCGGTGCTGCCGCCGGACCCGCCGGAGCCGCCGGAGCCGCCGCCTGAGCTGCTGCATCCGGCCAGCGCCAGCGCGCACGCGAGTGCGGTGACGCCGACGACCATCCCCCGTTTGATCACGCGCCCTCGGGTGGCGCGCGTGTTCACTGCATGCATCTGATCCTCCGCCCAATCGATGATTGCGGGCACTTCTCAGAGGCACACTCTGCGCATTGTGCGCACGTAGCGGTCAGCCGACCTCGTTCGGGCTGTTCGGGAGACCAGCCCCAGCGGGACCATCCAATCGTCGCGTCGTTGCAACGCGTGCATGTGTCTTGTTCCGCATGCTAGAGATCGCATACCAGATCGTCAACAATCTTGGATGGGCTCGAATGATACTCACAAGTTGGAGGCGAGTGGATGCCGCGGGCTAGCGGCCGCTGATCCGGTCGGCGATCGTCGCGACGATGCTCGTCCGGTCGCCGTGCGCACGGTACTCCCGACGGTCCGCGAACCGGTAGGCGGCGTAGAGGGCGGTCGCCCCGAACCAGCGCAGCGGCTCGATCTCCCAGTTCCGCGCGCTCCGGCCGACCCACGGCAGCCGCGTCAGCGGTGTGTCCTCGCCGAGGATCAGGTCACGCAGCGTGCGGGCGGCGAGGTTGGTGCCGCTCAGCCCGTGCCCGGTGTATCCCCCGCCCCAGGCCACACCATCCTTCGGGTCGTAGTCGACAGCCGCGCACCAGTCGCGGGGCACACCGAGCACCCCAGTCCAGGTGTGCTCGAGGTCGACGCTCCCCAACGCAGGGAACAGCTCGAGCAGCCGCGCCCGGATCAGTTCGACGGCGAACTCTGCCGTCGAACCTTGCCGATCGAACCCGGAGCGGAAGTTGTAGGGCACGCCGCGCCCGCCGATGGCGATGCGGTCGTCGGCTGTCCTCTGCAGATAGCTGAAGCTGTGCGCCATGTCACCGAGGAGCTCTCCCCCGTTCCAGCCGACAGCATCCTGCTGCTCGGCGGTGAGCGGCCGGGTGATCACCATGCTGCTGTTCATCGGCAGCAACCGGCGCTGCAGACCCGGCTGGCTGAGCGTGTACCCCTCCAGCGCCCGCACGACGATGCGCGCACTCACGTCACCGTTCCCGGTGCGCACGCGATGCGGCTCGATCGCCGTTGCACGGGTCTGCTCGTAGATCGTCACGCCGAGGCGGGACACCGCGTCTGCGAGCCCGAACGTGTACTTCGCGGGGTGCACCCGTGCGCAGTGCGGCGTCGCATACCCGCCGAGCGCCCCGTCGACCGCGACGCGGTCGACGACGTCGCGAGCGGTCAAGGTGGAGACGTCGTCATCCGCCCACCCCTGCTCCTTCATCGCCCGAATATGCGCGTGGGCGCGGGCGAGCTGCGGACGAGAGGTCGCGACGTGGATGAGGCCGTTGTCGGCGACGCTCTCACCGAACCCCTCGCGGCGGGCGACGTCGACGGACTCGCGCACCGCCCCGAACATCTCCCTCTGGAGGGCGCGCGCCGACTCGACCCCGCGACTGGCGGCGTACCGGCGGAACTGGCCTGCCGGCTCGGCGCTCATCCATCCGCCGTTGCGCCCGGACGCCCCGAAACCCGCGAACTGCTCCTCGATCACAGCAATCGACCAGTCGGGCCGGGCTCGCTTGAGGTAGTACGCCGTCCACAGCCCGGTGAGTCCGGCCCCGACGATGGCGACGTCCGCCTCGATGCTCTCGGTCAGCGGTGGGCGGGGATCGGGGTAGCCGGCGTCACGCACCCAGAAGGAGACGCCGCCGTTGACGAAGGTGGCTTCGGTGGTGGTCATGGGGGCCCTCTCGTGAGCGCGCGGAACGGGATGCGGGGACGTCGGCCGTCTACCAGGCCTCGTCGTCGGCGTAGGGGAACCACCAGAAGTCCTGCTCCGAGACGACGGGATCGATCATGACGAGCTTGGTGTGACGGAAGGTGTCCAGGCCCTCTGCGCCGAGCTGCCGGCCGATTCCCGACAGCTTCCGGCCGCCGAACGGGCCGGCGTCGTTGTCGAGCAGCGGCGCATTGACCCAGACCATGCCGGTCACGAGCTCGCGCTGCGCACGATCGATCTCGCGGATGTCCGTCGAGTAGAGGGTCGCACCCAGACCGAACGAGGTGCCGTTCGCGAGTCGGAGTGCCTCGTCGAAGCTCGAGACCTTGTACACCGGCGCGACCGGCCCGAACACCTCCTGCTCGTAGAGGTCGAAGGCAGGGCTCATGCCGGCGATGACGGTCGGGCTGAAGAAGTGTCCTTCGGCGAGCTCCCCGGGCAGCGAGAGACGCGAACCTCCGGTGAGCACCTGCGCACCCTGCTCCACCGCACGGGCGAGCAGCCGCTCGACGCGTTCCCGTTCGCGCGCGTTCTCCATCGCGCCGACATCGACGCGATCCAGTCCGTGGCCCACGCGCAGCCGTTCGACGTTCTGCACCAGAGCGGCGACGAACTCGTCATAGACGTCCTCGTGGACGAGGATCTTCTCGGCCGACGTGCACACCTGGCCGGCATTGAGGAACGCGGCGAAGGTCGCAGCGCGGGCGGCCACCTCGATCGGCGCGGAGGGCATGACGATGAACGCGTCGCTGCCCGACGCCTCGATCAGGAACGGCTTGAACATGTCGGCGCACGTGCGCGCCACGGCACGCCCGGTGGGGACACTGCCGGTGAAGGCGACCATGTGGGTGTCGGGGTGGGCGACCAGCTGCTTGGCGACATCCGCACCGCCGGGGAGGACCTGCACCAGCCCCTCCCCGAGCACCGAGAACAGCTCGCAGAACGCGAGCGTCGTCAGCGTCGCGTTCTCGGACGGCTTGACGATCACGGCGTTGCCCGCCGCGAGGGCCGCGGCCGCCGACCAGACCAGCAGAAGCAGGGGGAAGTTCGCGGGGAGCACGATAACGACGGTGCCCATCGGCTCCTTGATGGTGAAGTGCGTCTGCCCCGGTGTGGCAGTCCCGTGCACCGTCCCGATGGAGTGGCGACCCACCTCGGCGTAATAATCCACGGCAGAGGCCGACCAGCCCATCTCATCCGCGGATTCCTTGAACGGCTTCCCGGTCTCGAGCGTGAGCAACTCGGCGACCAGCCGCGTATCGTCACGGATCGCACGCGCCACCTCGTGCAGGAGCTCCGCCCGCGCGAGAGGGGTGACGCGGCTCCACGCGCGCTGAGCGATGGCCGCTGCGGCCACGGCGTCGTCGACCTGAGGCTCGGTCGGGTCCGTGAAGCTGCCGATCGGACGGGCTGTGGCGGGATCGCGCACGACCTCGCGCCGCTCGCCTGCTGCGGCGAGGAGTCCGTGCGCGCCGAGCAGCCGGTCGGAGACGCGTTCCAGCACCTGTTCCGCCTGCTCCGACGGTGCGAATGCCGTGCGTGTCGGGGATGTCGTGGTCACGGGGATCACTCCTTCTTCCTTCTCTTCTCTCTGCTGTGTGGGCCGCGGCGGGGCTGTGCTCTACTCGACCGGCCGGGCCACGGCATCCAGATCTCTGTCGGCGTCGGCGATCCGGGCGAACTCGGTGTCGAGATCGAGAGAGCGGCAGAAGAGCCAGTAGAGGATGCCGGCCACCGGGATTCCGACGAAGAACGCGATGTCGACACCTCCCAGGGCGACCGACACCGGCCCCTCGTAGAAGCCGAGGTTCATGAACGGGACCATGACGGCGAGCGTCACGACATAGGTGACGATCCCCCGCCAGTTCCAGAGCCCGTAGACGCCATCTCTCTTGAACATCTCGGAGATCGAGTAGCGGCCGCGACGCACGATGAAGAAGTCAGTGAGGTTGATCGCCGTCCATGGCGCCATGAAATAGCCGACCACGAACAGCACGGTGCTGAAGCTCGTGTTCAGGAAGTCCTCGGGGATGAGCGCTGCGGCGACGGTCCCGGTCAGGCCGATGAGGAGGATCGTGATCACGCGCAGACGACGGGTCGGCTTGACCGGACGGATGCTGTCGAGCGCCGTGATGAGGGTGAGCGATCCGCCATAGACGCACATCGCCATGAGACCCAGCAGCCCGAGTCCGCCGGCGATGAGCATGATCGCACCCAGGCCCGGGAACACATAGTCGCCGGTGACAGCGAGGCTCTTGATGATGCCTTCGGTCGGCAGCAGGGCCGCACACACCGCGCCCACCCCCATGAAGGCGAACAGCCCGAAGAACAGACCCAGCGACGTGAACGAGATGATCGCGCCCTTGTGGGTGTCGGCGGGCATGTACCGCGAATAGTCGGAGACGAAGAACGCCCAGGTGAGCTGATAACCGGTCGCAGCGACGACGACGATCGAGAACGACACCGGGTCGAAGGTCTGCGTGAGGTCGAAGAACTCGGCCGGGATGAATCCGCCCGACACGAGCCCCACGACGTACACCACGATCACGACGACCAGGACGATCGTGATCACTCGCTGGGCGACGTGCAGCCAGTGGTAGCCGAAGACGGCGAGCGCGATGGCCACCAGACAGACGACGACGGCCCACGCCGGCGCACTTCCCCCGGCCAGCTCGGCGCCCGTCGAGCCCAGCAGGTTGCCACCGAGCACGATGTATCCCCAGTACACGATGATCGCCATCGCCCAGATGATCAAGGCGCCGTATCGACCGAACTGCGGGCGCGTCTGCACCATCTGCGGCAGCCCGAGGTGAGGTCCCTGGGTGGCGTGCACCGATACGGGGATCGTGCCGAGGACGGTACCGAGTGCGAGCGCGAGAAGCGTCCAGCCGAGGTTGAGACCGAGGCTGATGCCGATGGCGCCCGTGGCGAGCGACAACAGCTGCGCGCTGCCGGCGAACCACACGGTCGCCTGGTCGAAGAGCTTGCCGCCGCGTTCGGCCGCGGGCACGTAGTCGATGGATCGGGTCTCGACGCGCGCCAGGACTCCTGTCTGCGTCGTGAGGGTGCTGTCGCTCATGACTCCACTTCCTTGTGTCGGGTGAGCACTGCGGATTGCTGTCCTCCCAGATTCGTGGACGACGTCGCATCACAGAACCGAATCTTGGTCTTAATCTCCTTCGATTTTCGTACTATCGTCCAGTTCATGACGACACCGCAGTCCGTGCTCACCGTGGACGACATCGTGTCGACGAAGAGCCTCGACGTCACCGTGCTCGCCGGCAGCTCGGGACTCGACCGCCCCGTGCTCTGGGCGCACAGCTGCGAACTGATCGACCCTGAGCAATGGCTCGGGCCGCAAGAACTGCTCATGACCGTGGGGCTGTGCGTCCCGGGTGACGCAAGCGCACAGGTCGACTTCATCCGCCGCCTTGACACCGCCGCTCTGGCCGGCCTCATGGTGGGCGACCACGAAGCACTGCCCGCACTGTCCGACGAGATGCTGCGAGAGGCAGATCGTCGCGGATTCCCCGTCCTACTCGCGGCCACGCATACGCCATACGCAGCGGTCGCCCGGCACGTTGCGGCGGCGAACACCTCGTCCCAGCTGCAGCAGGTGCTCACGTTGAGCAAGCTCTACCACCTGGCGGCGGAGGTCGATGACGACGCCCAGGCACTCATGGACGGACTCGTGAAGATCCTTGGGGCGGGCATCAGCGTCGAGGATCGGACGACCGGCCTGATCGTGCTCAGCGCAGACCACCCGGCGCGCGCCGAGACGCGGCCCGAACCGCGGAGGTATGTGCTGCGCGGAGCGGATACCGCCGATCTTGTGCTGTCGGAGTATCCGGGTGAAGAGCTCGACGCCCTTCTGCTCGTCCACCTCATCAAGATCCTTGAGGTCACCGTCGACAGAATCCTCGCGGCTGCACGTCGCCGTGCAGAACGGGGCGCACGCGCTTTGGCGTCGCTGCTCGACGGCACGAGACCAGCAGCACTGGACGAGCTGCTCGCACCGCACACCGCGAGCGAGGGCTTCCAGGTCGCCGCCTTCGCCTCGGCGGACGCTGACCGCGTGGCGCGCGCGGTGGCGCTGCGCGGGCTGCCGGTGCTTGTGGGACCCGGCCGCACGAGTTCTCTCGCACTACTCCCGGTCGAAGCCACACCGCAGGTCCGTGCCGTCGCCGAGCCCGGCGGAGTCCGCTTCGGCGTCTCATCGGTGTTCACGAGTTACGGCGACGTGCGGGCCGCCGCCGACGAGGCAGCTCGGGTGCTCAGTGCGTCTCGTCAGTCCGATCGTGCATGGACAGAGTTCGCCGGCACCACGATCTCGGTGCTCACCCGGTCGAACCGCGAGGCGGCTGACATCATCACCGGTGTGCTCGGCCCCCTCGCGGACGAGCGACCCTCCGCCGAGAAGCTCCGGGAGACGCTCTTCGCATACCTGCGTCACGACCGGCACTGGCAGGAGACGGCGGATGAACTCGGCATCCACCGTCAGACGCTCTCCTACCGTCTCAACCGCATCGAGGAAGAGACCGACATGAGCGTGACGCGCTCCTCGGATCTGTCCGCGTTCTGGATCGCGTACCAGGCCTGGGAGACTACGCGTGCCGGCGCATCGCCCGGCGTCGGATGAATGCTGCATGCATAATGCAGGCAGCGGCGCTAGAATAGCTGCATGAGCGTGACGATCACCGTGCGCAACGTGCCCGACGGCGTCCGCGACGAGCTCGCCGCGCGCGCCGCACGTTCCGGCAGGTCGCTGCAGGAGTATCTGAGTCTTGAGCTCACGCGCCTCGCGACCACGCCGAGGGCGGCTGAGGCCATCGCACGGGCACGACTCAACGCCCTCTCCTACCCCGAGGTCTCGATGGACGAGATCGTCGAGACCGTGCATGCCGCACGACGGTGATCCTCTCGCCGACGAGGTGGTCGTCGTGGATGCGTCCGTCGTCATCGCACTCGTCGCCTCGCGGTCGGATGCCGCTGCCCGCCTCGCCGCGAGGCTCGAATCGGCCTCGTTGCACGCTCCGGTATTGCTGCCGGTGGAGGTCGACAGCGGCATCCGCGGCCTGGTTCTCGGGCGTCGACTCTCTGCTGAGCAAGGCACGGCGGCACGTGCCGCCGCACATGCATTGCCGATCGACCTGTGGCCGTGGGAACTGCTCACCGACCGCGCCTGGGAACTGCGCGAGAACCTATCGAGCTATGACGCCGGGTACGTCGCACTGGCCGAGCGCCTCAACGTTCCTCTGCTCACGGGCGATGCGCGCATCGCCCGTGCCGCAGGCGCGCGGTGCACGGTCGAGGTGTTCCGCTGACGCTCCCGCGACTCCCCCGCTGACGCTCCCGCGACTCCCCCGCTGACGCTCCCGCGACTCCCCCGCTGACGCTCCTGGGGATAAGGACGCGTCCTTATCCCCAGGAGGGTCCGACGATCACGCGCGGGTCAGGCCACGCGACATCCCCCGACGCTGATCGGCGAGCGAACCGTCCGCGTCACAGCCCGGCGCTGAGCCGCTCCACCGCCTCGACCACGAGGTCGGCGAAGCGGCCGTGGTCGAGCTGCAGCGCGACATCCACTCGATACTCACTGCCCGTGCCGTGGTGCATCGCCGGCACGTCCACGAAGTCGACGACGGTCATGCCGCGGGTCCAGGTGCCGCGAAGCTCGACGTGCACGTCGGCCTTCGCCGTGTTGAAGACGGCCGGGTCGATCACCGCCGCCACACAGCACGCGTCGTGGATGGGAGGATGAACGAACCCGAACACCTCGCGGTAGGTCGATCCGAAGAACTCCCACACATCGAGCACGAACCGGCTCACCGGTCCGTCGATCGCGCGCACGCGCTCGTTCAGCTCATCGGTCGCGAGAGCCTGATGCGTCAGGTCGAGGCCGACCATGGTGACGTCCCATTCTCCGCGGAACACGTCTTCGGCGGCCTCCGGATCGACCGCGATGTTGAACTCGGCGGCCGGCGTCGTGTTGCCGCGCGTGTACGCGCCGCCCATCACGACGACGCGCTTGATCCGGTCGATGATCTCGGGATGCACCCGCATCGCCAGAGCGACGTTGGTGAGCGGTCCGGTCGCGACGAGCGTGATCGTGCCCGGCGCGTGGGCCATGACCGTGTCGGCGATGAGGTCGACAGCATGCCGCTCGTCGACGTCGAACGCCGCCGGCGGCAGTACGGGTCCGTCGAGCCCGGAGTCGCCGTGGATGTCCTCCGCCACCCGCTGCGGCTCGACGAGCGGCCGGTCAGCACCGCGCGCGACCGGCACCCGGATGCCCGCGACCGCGCACACGGCGAGCGCGTTGCGCGTGACCTTCTCGAGCGTCTGATTGCCGGCGACCGTCGTGATCGCGAGCAGCTCGACCGCGGGACTGCCCGCCGCCAGCAGGATCGCTATCGCGTCGTCATGCCCCGGATCGCAGTCGAGGATGATCTTCTCCATCGCCCGATTCTCGCGCACCCGCGCTCCGCGCGGCATCTCCAGTGTGTATTCGGAGAGGCTGCGCCCGCACGCGAGACCACCCTCTCAGCGCCGAGACCACCCCGCCCCCTACCGCCGCACCCGCGAACGCCGCTGCGCGGCGCGGGCCGAGCGGTCGAGGCCGAAACTCAGGCGCGCGATGTATCCGCCGATGGCGGTGCCGGCGGCAAGGCCCAGCCCGGTCGCCGCGGCCGACAGCAGCGCGGGCACGGCCGCTGACGGGTCGAAGTCGTCGCCGATCAGCGCATACAGGCCCTGGTAGAAGGCAAGACCGGGGATGAGCCCGATGATCCCCGCCATGGCCATCGCGGCCTCCGGTACCTTGACCCACCGGTAGGCGAGATAGGCGATCACCCCCGCGACCGCTCCGGCGATGCCGGCGGCAAGCCCCGGCTGCGGCATCAGCGGACGCAGCAGAAAGTACACCGCGAACACGATCACCGCCGCCGCGGCCATGAGCGGCGCGAGCCCGAACCGCACATAGGAGGTGAGGGCGAAGCCGATGCCGACGAGCGCGACCCCCAGCATCCCGGCCCACAATCCGCGGCCCGTGCCGAGCGATGTTCCGACGGACGCCGGAACCCCCAGGCGGAAGGCGACCCCGATCGTCACCCAGATGCCGATCGCGAGTCCGAGGGTGAGCATGACGACTTCCATGGCGCGCGCCGACGCGGTCAGATAATACCCGTCGACGGCGTCGCGCGCAGCGGTGGTCAGGCCGATGCCCGACAGCAGCATGATGATCCCCGAGATGACGATCACGGTCGGATGGTTCGTGCCCGGCAGCTCGACGCCCAGCGATCGCAGCCAGTACATGAACACGGCGATCGCGGTGATCGCCGCCGCGCACGCGATCTGCGAGAAGAAGACGGCGATCCCCCATTTGGCCAGGCGCCGTCCGATCAGATCCGCGACGACGGCGGATGCCGCGGCCACCAGCGCCAGCACGATGCTGGCGTTGAACATGACGACGACTCCGCCGGCGAGCACCGCCATGCCGAGCGTCACGACCCAGCGCCGGTAGGGATGCGGCTGGTTCAGGATCGTGCTCAGCCGCTCACGCGCGTCATCGACGTCGACGGCGCCGCCGCTCGTGACGATCTCGTCGATGAGCAGGTACACCGCCTGCAGCCGGGTGTAGTCGATCGTCCGGACCTTGACGACGCGCATGATCGAGATCGGATCCTCGTCCATCCCGCGGTGCACCGAGATCGTGATCGACGTGAACGCGATGTCGACGTGCACGTTGCGCAGCCCGTAGATGCCGCTGATGCGCAGCACGGTGGCCACGACGTCGGCGGTGGTCGCACCGGTCGCGAGCATCGCCTCGCCGCTGCGCAGGCACAGGTCGATGACCGCCCGCGCGTGCCGCTGCGAGAGCGCGTCGGCGCTCCACGGGATCGAGACGCGCTGCGTGGGCGGAAACGCCGTCCGCACGATCTCGCCGGTGAACGCGCGCATGCGCGCCGCCCACCAGGTGCGCAGCCGGCCGGCCGGTTCGGTCTCGCGCGTCACGGTTCCAGCCTAGGCGCGCGGTGTTCTGCGGCAAGGGCGGAAACGACGAGTGGATGCCGCGGCCCGTGGCTTCCGCCCGGCTGGGTACCCCGCGTCCGAAATTCTGCGGCACCCGAGGAGTCTCGATTCCCTCACCAGTTGATAAGCGGTGCGTATCAAGAGGTGAGCGCAGCGAAAGACACCGCGGAGCCCGAAATTTCCGTGTTCGGAGTCTCCGGGTCCGAAATTTCCGGCCCCGGAGCGCCTCTCGATTCGTTCACCACTTGATGTTCCTGAGACATCAACTGGTGAGCGAATCACGAAACCCCTCCCGCGCGGAATTTTCGCCCCGTCACGCGCGCCGGTGGTTCCCGCTCGTTGAGCGAGCGAAGGGCGTCGATACGCCGCCGCCCGAGCACTCGCTGCCTACCGCTGACGGCCGCCCTGCCAGACTGGCCCCATGCCCCTGACCTCCGCACAGCTCGACCGCGCCGTCGGCGCGGTGCTCGCCTCGGCCGCCGGCGACGCGCTCGGCTCGCAGTACGAGTTCGGTCCGTCGCTGCCCGACAGCATGACTCCCGAGTTCGGCGTCGGCCACTTCGGACACGACGTCGGCGAGTGGACCGACGACACGAGCATGGCGATCCCGATCCTGAAGGTCCTGGCCGACGGACGCGCGCTCGACGACCCCGACTCCCTCGCCGAGATCGTGCAGGCGTGGCGGGTCTGGGCGCAGACGTCGAAGGATGTCGGCATCCAGACCCGCGGCATCCTCTCGTCGCTGTCGTCGACGGCGAGCGCGGACGACGCCACCGCCGCCGCCCGGCGGTCGCACGACGCGACCGGGCGCAGCGGCGGCAACGGATCGCTCATGCGCACCGGCCCGGTCGCGCTCGGCTACCTGGATCGCACGCGCGCCGAGCTCGCCGATGCGGCGGGCCGCGTCGCGCAGCTGACCCACTGGGAGGATGACAACGTCATGGCGTGCGCGCTGTGGTGCGTGGCGATCCGTCACGCGATCCTCACCGGCGAGCTCGACATGCGCGCGGCCCTCAGGTCGTTGAGCGAGCGGTCGTTGAGCGCCCCGCGAAGCGGCGAGTCGAAACGCCCCGACCCGCTCACGCCCGAGGCCCTGACCCGCTGGGGCCAGCACATCGACGAAGCGCTGGCGCCCGGCATCCACCCCCGCGCGTTCAGCGAGCAGAACGGGTGGGTCGTCCGGGCTTTTCAGGGGGCGCTGGCCGCCGTCGCCGGGGCGACGTCGCTGGTGGATGCCGTGCAGCGCGCCGTCCGCGGAGGCAACGACACCGACACCGTGGCGGCGATCGCCGGTTCACTCGCCGGCGCCGTCTACGGCGCGACCGCCATCCCTGCGGACTGGCGGGCGCAGCTGCACGGCTGGCCGGGGATCGACGCCGACGAGCTCGAGCGGCTCGCCCGCCGGGCGGTGGCGTAGCGGCTTCAACAACCGGCCGCACCGCCGTGCGCAGCTCAGACCACCGGTGCGGTCATGTCGACGTCCGCCGGCAGCGACAGCCCCTCGCCGTAGGGCGTCCCGAAGCAGTGGACGTTCTGCATATCAGCAGTGCTGCGGTCCCACCCCGGATCGCCCTCGTGGGCGAAACGCGCCCAGGCGCCCATCATCTCGCGTGACACCGCGAGACGATCGAGGTCGCGGCCGGTGAGCGGAATGCGGTCGACGGTCCCGAAGACGTAGGCCAGCTCGAGGCTGTGGCAGGCGCCAAGAAGCCCGCCGAGCACCTCGGTCGGCTGCTCGAATGCGTATATCCAGACGCCGTCGGCACGGTCCGCGGCGAGCCGAGCGATCTCGCGCGCCGGCTTCTCGAACATCAGCGAGCTCACCCGGCGCGCGAACACGAGGTGCGGCGGCTCGGCGGGCCGCGGGCCGGCCAGGTCCGCATATCCGATGCCGTCGATCGGGCGCATGGCCTCGAGCCGCGTTGATGCCTCGTCCGCCGTCAAATCGACACGGTAGGAGGGGTCGTCGGCGAGGAACATGCCCGCCTCGTGCGCGGTCCATCCGATCATCAGGCCCTTGCCCGCCAGTAGCTCCGATGCTTCGTCGCCGAACGCATCGCCGGGGATGTCGGCGGCGTCATGCGACGGTCCGAATCCGGGCAGGGAGTCGAAATCCACCCGCAGCTCACCCTTGCCGGCGGGCTCGAGCGGAGCCTGGCGCAGGATCTCGGCCTGCACATCGAGCAGGGTCTCGAGCGACGCCGCTCGCAGCTCGTCGACGGATGAGTGCCCACCGATCTCCATCGCGTGGGCTCGCAGGCTCGCGGCCACAGCCTCCGGCGCCGGCCGGCGGAAGGGGCCGCTCATCATGATCGAGCGGTGGAAGAGTCCCTGCGCTGCCGGCATGGCGTTCAGCATCGCCACCTTGCCGCTGCCGCCCGACTGTCCGCAGACGGTCACGCGGTCGGGATCACCACCGAACGCGGCGATGTTCGCGTGCACCCAGTCCAGCGCGGCGACGATGTCGAGCATGCCGGCGTTCGCGGAATGCTCCTCACCGAGCTCGCGCAGGTCGAGGAACCCGAGGATGCCGAGCCGGTGCGTCACCGTGACGACGACGAGATCGCCGGCTTGGGCGAGCACATCGCCGTTGAACGCCATCTCGTTGCCCGACCCGTGCGTGAACCCGCCACCGTGCAGCCAGACGATCACGGGCCGCGGCGACGGCGATGCGTCGGACGGTGCCCAGATGTTCAGTCGGAGGCAGTCCTCGCCGATCGGCCCACCCTCGGCGGGCGAACCCGTGCGCGGATAGAGCATGGAGAGCAGCCGGGGTCCGTTCTCCGCAGCGGCAGGTCTGGTGTCAACCTGCGGCGCAGTGGGGCCGAAGGTCAGCGCGTCCCGAATCCCCTCCCATCGCGGCGCGGGCTGCGGCGGGCGGAAGCGATTGGCGCCCGAGGTGTCGGCGCCATACGGTACGCCGAGGAAGGTGATGGTGCCCGCATTGTCGATGCCACGCAGCATCCCCTGGTCAACGGTTCGTGTGATGAAGGGCATGGGTCAGGCCACCTTTCGGATTGGGGAGATGAAGAAGGCCGACAGCAGCGCCGCCACGGCGGCGAAGATGAACAGGGGCGCATATCCGCCGGCGAGGGTGATCACGAGCGCCGCCAGGAAGGGACCCGCGATCTGCGGGCCTGTGGTCGCCACATTGAGCAGACCGAGGTCGCGCGCCGTGTTCTCAGGGTCGGGCAGTACGAGGGTCATGATCGCCTGGTCGACAGCCATGTACACGCCGAAGAAGAAGCCGACGACGACCGAGTATGCGAGCATGCCGCCCCATGTCGGCAGGAACACGGGGATGAGCGCTCCGGCGGCCACGCCGACCGAGGCGATGATCACGAAGATCTTGCGACGGCGCACCTTGTCGGAGAGCGGCCCCGAAACGAGCGAGGTGACGAACGAGACGGCGAGGTTCACCGTGCCGAGCAGGGCGACCGCGGCGGCGGCGTTGCCACCGGGCAGGTTCTCGACGCCGATGTAATCGGTGAGCGTGTAGAGCTGGTAGGTCGAGATCGTCCAGTACCCGATCATGATGGTCGCGCGCGACCAGAACGCCCACGCGAAATCGTGGTCGCGAAGACCCGAGAAGAAGTGGCGGATCGACTGACGTTCGTGGGTGGATGCCGCGGCCTCCTGCCGCGCGGTGGGGTCGGGCGTCAGGAACACGAGCAGCAGGGTGCCCACGACCAGCAGTGCGCCGATGAGCAGGTACGCCAGCACGGGCCGGTCGACGAAGAACGGCGCGACGTTGAGTCCGTAGATCACGCCGATCGTCGTGGCGATACTGGCGATCGACGAGGCGAGGCCGCGGCGCGATTCGGGCACACGGTCGGGCATCACCGCGGTGATCACCGCCTGGAAGGCGCTCATCGTGATCATCACGAGCAGGTACGCAGCGCCGAGCCAGAAGAGGCTTGCCATTCCCCCGAGGACGGCGAGCAGCACCAGAGCCACGATCGCGGTGATCAGCAGCCACGGGGCGCGGCGACCGAACCGGCTTTTCGTGCGGTCGGAGAGCGCGCCGAACAGCGGGTTGCCGATGGCTGCGGCGAGCGCGCCGATCGAGGCGAGCACGCCGTAGGCGCCGACCTTGCCCTCGGGCTCGATGAGCGCGATCTGCGAGGGCAGCACGATCTGCTGCATCCCCTGGAAGATCGCGTACATGCCGGCGTTGGCGAGCAGGAAGGTGGTCAGGAAGCGGGCGCCCCCGATGATCTTCCCGTCGGGAAGGCTGTTCGCCGGGGCGACCGGATCGCCGGTCGCCGGCTGGGTAGTGTCAGACATGAAGACCTCCTCGTCGATGCACACTCGGGTCGATGAGCGCTTCCAGTATTATTTTCACACTCAGAAGTTAAGTCAAGGGGAATATGCCGAGCCGTACGTCGTCGCCCGAGACCGACAGCCTCGCGGGCATCCGCCGCGCCAGCCTCAACCGGGTGCTGCGCGCCGTCGATCGCACCCCCGGCCTGTCACAGAGCGAGATCGCCGCCGAGACCGGCCTGGCCATGGGCGCGGTCAGCTCGGTCGTCGGCGAGCTGCTCGACGCGGGCATCGTCATCGACGATCCGGAGCGTGCTCAGCGCGGCCGGGGCCGCCCGAAGCGCGCGATCATCCTGGCCCGCACGTCGGCCGATCTCGTCGGTGTGACGGTGACGCGCACGGCCGTCACCGCGCGGTCGACGACGCTTGCCGGCGAGGTGGTGGCCGACGCCGCGCACCGGTTCACCGAGGTTCCGACGATCGAAGAAGCCGCCGGCGTGATCGTCACGCTCGTCGAGCGCGTGTGCGCCGGAGCGACGGACCGGCCGCCCCGGATCTCCATCTCCATCCCCGGCGCGACCCTGCCCGTGGGCTTCGGTGCACTCGAGCTCAACTGGTCACCCGCCGACCCGACCGTCATCCTCGATGCGCTGACCTCGCGCGGATGGCCGGTGCCGGTCATCGGCAACGACGGCAGCTTCGCAACCCTGGCGGAGTGGGCCGGCGGCGACGCGCCGCACGTGGGCAACACCGTGGTCATCCTGCTCAGCCGCGGACTCGGCGGCAGCGCGATGGTGAACGGCTCACTGCTGCTCGGCGCCGAAGACGCTCCCGGTTTCGGCCACACCCCCCTGGATCCCCACGGCCCACCGTGCTCGTGCGGACTCAGCGGATGCGCGGAACTCGCCGTCTCGCTCGTCCATTTCGCAGTCAAGCTCGGCGACGCCGAACGGTTCGATGCGATGACCGCCGCGGAGTATGCGGCCGAGTTGGCGTCGCGGGCCGATGCCGGTGACGCTGCCGTCATGCGGGTGCTCGAAGACGGGCGCCGCAGCCTGCACCGTCTGGGCGACATCGTGTCGTCGCTGCTGAACCCGGAGCGCGTGCTGCTGACCGGCGAGGGGATGCGCCTGGCGTCCTGGCTGCTGCCCGGGCCCGTGGGCAACATCGGCGTCCCCACGGCGACCGGACGCTACGGCGACGACGCCGTGCTCGAGGGCACGATCCGTGCGTCGCGCGACCGCTTCTTCGCCGATCCTCTCGGCACGCTGACGGCCGTCGGCGCGTAGTCGCACCCGCCAGCGCCGTGGGCGCGCGGCGATGCGCGCTCGCCCGCGCCGGTCATGCGACTTCCCGTTCGCTCTCTTCGACGAGGACTCTGTGTCGCGCTGGTCGGATCAGGCCGCCCGTTCTCGACCGTCGACAGATTGGATGCCGCGATCCCCGCGAGCTTGCTCACATCACGCGCGCTCACCCCCGCGTTGCCGCGGGCCCTGCACAACGACTCGACCAGCACGATTCTGCATTCTTCTGTTATCGAATGAGGTAACAGGGTTCCTGAACGTAGTCTCACACTATTCTGATTTAGCCAGCTAATCTAAAATAGTGACACCGGTTATTTCACCTTCGGATCGCTGGCCCGCGCATGCGGTCGAGCGGCACCCCTGGCATCAGTCGGTGCGCGGAGGCAGCCGCGAAGACCGCATGCTGCGCGTCGTCGATACATCGATCCCGCCGCGTATCGCTGACCTCCACATCAGGCTGGCTCCCGACCGGGCCGCCGCCGCAGAGCGCGCAGTGATCGAGATCGCCACGACCGACACCGACGCCCGCCCCCAGCCTCGGGCGCTGGGGCGGTTCATGCTGCGCTCCGAGTCGGTGGCGTCATCGAAGATCGAGCGAATCTCGGCATCGGCTGACGACTTCGCGCGAGCGCTGGCGGGTCAGCGCAGCAACTCCAGCGCGACCAGCATGGTCGCGGCATCCACCGCCCTCACTGAGCTCATCGATCGCGCGGGCGCGTCGTCGGCGCTCACACTCCCAGATCTACTTGATGCGCACCACCTGCTCATGGCCGACGATCCCACCGAGCGGGAGTACGCCGGCACTCTCCGCGATATGCAGAACTGGATCGGGGGCAGTGACTACAGCCCCCGCGACGCTCTGTATGTGCCGCCTCCCCCGGAGAACGTCCCCGCTCTCCTGGGCGATCTGCTGAGCTGGATCTCCCGCGACGACATCCCCGTGTTGGCGCAGGCAGCGATCGCCCACGCGCAGTTCGAGTCGATCCACCCGTTCACGGACGGCAACGGGCGCATCGGGCGGGCTCTGATCAGCGCGGTGTTCCGGCGACGCGGACTCACCAAGAACGTCGTCATGCCTCTCGCAGCGGGGCTGCTCGCCGTGCGGAACGAGTATTTCGACGCCTTGACGACGTACCGGCAGGGCGACCCGAACCCGATCATCGATGTCATCACCCGCTCCGCATCGGTCGCAGCCGTTCAGTCGCGCGCGTCGCTCGACGCCTTGCGCGCACTGCCGGCCGAGTGGCGCGCACTGCTCCCTCGCGCACGAGCCGACGCTGCCGTCGACAGCGTGATCGCCGCCTTCTTCGACAATCCCGTCATGGGAGCGGATGAAGTCGTCACCGTCACCGGGGTCACGCCGGCATCCGTGTACGCCGCGATCGACAGACTCGTGGATGCCACGGTCTTGACCGAGATCACGGGGCGAAAGCGCAATCGGGTCTGGGCGGCGCTCGATGCGCTCGGCGAGCTCGACGAGCTCGATCGGCGCATCCACGCGGCGACGCGGGCGACACACTGAGCACCGCGCCCCACCTGCCTTCCTTGAGACATGACGCTTGCCCGCGACATCCCGAACGTCCTCGCCTCGTTCCGCACGAACCGCCGCGATCTGCGGATGACCCGACATGCCGACGACTTCGCCTTCGAAGCCGAGCAGACCGTGCCGCTGCTGGCCGACATGGCCGAGGATTACGGCGCGAAAGACGTGATCCCCGTCGTGCGCAAGGCGATCGCCAGCACGTTCCATCGACCCCGTCTCCGACGAATGCGGGCGGGCGCAGCTGCGCAGGAGCGCTGAGCGGAGATCCCGATGAGACCCGCGTTCCGCAGGACGATCGATCTCCACCCTCGAGACCGACGGCGCGCGCAAGGGTGGGGCCGAGTCCGCCCTCAGTCCGAGAAGACCACACAACTGCGCCCGTTCACGACGACGCGGTCCTCCAGGTGATGGCGCACAGCACGTGCGAGCACCCGGCGCTCGATGTCACGTCCCTTGCGGACCAGCGTCTCCGGCATATCGCGATGCGTCACGGCTTCGACATCCTGCGTGATGATGGGTCCCTCATCAAGATCACCTGTGACGTAGTGCGCTGTCGCGCCCACGAGTTTCACGCCGCGTTCGAATGCCTGGTGGTAGGGCTTGGCCCCCTTGAATCCGGGCAGGAAAGAGTGGTGGATGTTGATGCACCGACCGGCCAACTCCCCCGCGAACTCATCACTGAGGATCTGCATGTACCGCGCCAGAATGACCAGGTCGACGTTCAGCTCATCGATCAGGCTGGACACCTTTCGCTCCTGATCTCGCTTCTTGCCGGCTTCCACGGGCACATGGTGGAAGTCCACGTCATCGAACGACAATGCCGGATAGGACTCCCGCGGATGATTCGACACCACCCCCACGACATCCATCGGCAGCTCCCCGCTGCGCCATCTGTACAACAGGTCACCGAGGCAATGGTCTTGTTTTGACGCCATGATGAGCACGCGTTTGCGAGCGGAGCGGGGATGGAGCGTGTAGTCCGCCTCCAGGTGATCCAGAGTCTCTCGCACCAGCCCGTCGATGGCGTCGGCATCCAGACGATTCGACGTGGCCGATGCGAACTCGATGCGCGAGAAGAAGCGGCCCGTGACGGGGTCGTCGAATTGCTGGGAGTCGCGTATCGTCGCGCCGATCTCGAACAGCGCGGCGCTCACTCGAGCGACGATGCCAGGCTCATCGCGGCAGCGGAACGTCAGGATGAAGGACTCATCCGATCCAGCGCCAGACGACATCGCTCACCTCCGATCCACAGTGGATCTCTTCGCACATCCGGTTAACTCCTCTTCGCAGTATCGACGTCATAGTCCTCATTGCGAGGCAGGTCCAAATAGGGGAAGCGCTCGACCGTCGCGCGGATCTGCTTGATGCGGTGCCCGTGATCTCCCCAGTGCACAATCACCGTATTGCCGATCTCGGCTTCCTCGAGATCGACCGTGGCTTGCGACAGAAGCTCGCGGTAGTAGTAGCTGTACACGACCGCCGAGGAGACCCCGACCGCTTGCCCACCCTTGGTGACGAGGTCGGCGTGGCCGCCCGCCGGCTGCTGCGGCGACACCGGGAACTCGATGAACTTGTACGGCTCGCCCGACTTCAGCTGCGAGGCGAAGACGTCCGTCACGTCGTCGGGGTCCCAGCGAAGCGTCACGGTCTTCCGGCGAGGTTCCGCCACCTCTCTCTCGAATGCGTCGCGGCCGATGAAGTCGTGATCGAGCTTTCCCATCCAGGCCCAGTTGACCTCTTGTGGAGTACGGAGGCGGGCCCTGATGTCGTCGGCGGGGATGCTGCCGCTGAGAGGCGCCGACAGCGATTCCATCCTGGTGCCGGCCACCGCCGGGTCGAAGACCATCGAGGGAAGGAAAGTGACGTTCAGCTGAGGGAATCCGCCCTCGGTGTGATTGACCGCGTATGTCCGCCATCCCAGCCGCACGATGTCCCACCGGCGTCCCGCTTGATAGACGGCGTCGTACACGGCAGGGCCCAGGTCATAGGCACCGCGGATCTCATACGCCAGAGTGCCCGCCATCCCGATGCGCGACAGTTCAACAGCTCCTTCGACTCCCGGAACCTGGATGGGAACGACGTCGAGAAACGCCACGTTGCTCAGGCTTTGCTCGAGCATCGCTTCCAGCACGAGCAGCGATTTCGGGCCCGCGATCTGGAGGATGAAGATCTTCCGTGCCTCGATGCGGACGTCCATTCCAAGACGTTCTGCCTGGATGAGAGGCCACGGAAGCCCGGCGAGAGTCCGGAACTGCTGCTCGGAGTCCCTGACCGCGAGCGCGTGGTTCGCGATCGTTCCGTCTTCACTGAGCATGACCAGGTGCTTCGATCTGCCGACCGGCCACTTCCACACGTTGTTGATACTCAGCTGCGAGAGCAGCTTCTGCGCTTCGGGTCCGGTGATGACGAACTCCATCCGGCCGATGAGATTCGCCGCGACGTACGCGCTCTCCTTCCACGACAAGGACTCACGCTGCCAGCCGTCGCCCTCCCAGACGCGGAGCTCGTTCCAGATCGGCGAGTAGCTCTTGATGTCGGGGTATGCCGGAACCGCCCCGACAGCGCGCATGGTCGGCCGTGTGGATGACATGTCTCGTCCCTCTTCCTTGATGATGGTCACGATCGGACCGCCCTTGCCTGCGATGCCTCGGCGAGCTGCGCGCGGACGCGGTCGAATCGTCGCTGAATCACCTCAGAGGGGAGAACGACCTGTTCTGTGCCACCTTCGGCGATGACATCGCCGAGCTCGCTCATGGCTCGGCATTCCGAGACGATCCGGTTGGCGGTGGTGGCGACGAGCGTGGCGGTGATCGTGACACGCATACCGACAGGTGCCGAGTTGAAATGCTTCACCGTCACCGAGTGACCGATGCCTTCTTCCCCGTGGTCGAGAAAGGGCAGGATCAGCTTCCGGCTGACCTCTTCCATGTGCTTGGCGATCCAATATGTCGCGTAGACCGGATGCACCGGGCCGAGCTCATCGAAGTCGACGGTCATCTCCCGGGAGACGACGACATCAATCGTGCTGCAGAGCCCCGCAGGCACCTCTCTCATTCTGGCTCCTCGTTCGTTCCGTGGGGCTGTCCTGTGCTCCCCACCGGGGGCACGTGAAATGCGAGCATCTTGCGCAGGGCCCGCACGAAGGACTTCTGCTCGTCGGCGGACAGCACCGAGGCCCAGGTCTTCTCCCGCGCACTCTGTCTCACGACCACCTCTGCGATCGTCGCGCGGGCCTTGTCCGTGATGCTCACGGTGACAACGCGTCTATCGGAGTCACTGCGACTGCGCACGATGTGACCGTCACGCTCCAGAGTGTTCAGCGTCGCGGAGATACTTGCACGCGAGACCCCGGAGAGGTGGGCGAGCACCCGCGGTTCCAGATCGCCTGCGACCCAGAGCGCGAACATGACACGCCAAGACGCCCACGTCAGGCCGGCAGGTCGATGCACAGTCTTCTCGAGGTCCGCGACGACACGACCGCTCAGGCGAACCATGTTGAAGATGACGGCCATGGCACCGAAGTCGGCCTCGGGAACAAACCGGTCGACGGCTTCCTCTGCCATTGCCTCGAATTGAACGGCATCGATTCTGCGCTCATCTGTGGCGTCGATCATTCTCTCTCCCTCACTGCGGGTCTTGACGGCGGCGACCATCACATCTTCTCGGTTGGATCCCCGTCATCAGGAGATGCGACGCTCATGACCAGCCCAGTACGGTTCGCGCAGTTCCCGCTTCAGGACCTTCCCCACCCCCGACCGGGGCAGCGGTTCTGAGCGGATCTCGATGGACTTCGGAACCTTGAATCCCGCAACATGCTGCCGGCAATGGTCGATCAGCTCGTCCGCCGTCACATCACCGTCCACGCAGACGATGGCGTGCACGGCTTCGCCCCAGCGTTCGTGGGGGATGCCGATCACGGCGACCTCGACGACGGCCGGATGGGTCGCGATCGCCGCCTCGACTTCGGCGCTGTAGACGTTCTCGCTGCCGCTGACGATCATGTCTTTCGAGCGATCGACGAGGAACAGATACCCGTCGCCGTCGAGGTATCCCACGTCTCCCGACCAATACCAGCCGTCTCGGAAGGCGGACGACGTCTCGTCCGGCTTGTTCCAATATCCCTTCGCGACGTTCTTTCCGGAGACGAGCACCTCGCCGACACCGTCCGCCTGCTCGATCTGCGCGATTCGCACGCCGACGTTCGGCGCGGCTCGCCCGCTCGATGCCAGGCGCGGATGGCCGATCAGCAGCTGCTCGTCCGGTAGCAGCGTGACGATGGGCGAGCATTCGGTCGCGCCGTAGACGTCGAGGAGCCGTGCCGAAGGGAAGGTGCTGTGGAAGTGCTCGAGCAACGGACTCGATGCGGGCGAAGACCCGTGACACACGTAGACGAGCGAGCTCACGTCGCGAGGCCGGGCTTCCTGTTCCTCCGCCAGGCTCTTGAGCGTCGCCGGGACTGCGACCGTCGAGGTGACGCGCTCCCGCTCGACGAGGTCGAGCAGCACTCCCGGGTCGAAGGCCGGAAGCACGACGTGACGCCCTCCGTTGGCCACTGTGGCGAGTGCCCCGATGGTGCCCGCGGTGTGGAACATCGGCGCCGCCAAGAGCCAGGTCGTCTTGATGTCGAACGGCCAGCAGCTCGACAGGCTGCTCGCGTTGGCGAGAAGATTCGCGTGGGTGAGCATGACGCCCTTGGCCAGGCCCGTCGTGCCGCCCGTGTAGAAGATGCCCGCCAGGTCGTCAGGACTCGTCTCAGGCCAGAATGTGGTCTCCCCCGCACCACCGAGCAGCGCTTCGTACTCATCCGGAATCATGACGACCGTGAGGTCGAGATCGTCGATCCCTGGGATCGCACGATCGGTGAACAGCACGCGCGTCCCCGAATCCCGAAGGATGTAATGGATCTCTGGTGTCGCCAGGCGGACGTTGACGGGGACGAGCACCAGTCCTGTCGAGGGCACCGTCAGATACAGCTCGAGGTACCGATGACAGTTGGCGCTAAGCACCGCTACACGGTCACCCCGCTCAAGCCCGAGGCTCTCGGTCAGCGCCGCAGCGAGCGCGTGCAGTCTCGTGTTCAGCTGCGCGTAACTGTACTGCTCAGACCCGCACGTCACCGCGGGTGACGACGGATCCAGATCCACACCCGAGCGGATGACGTCACTGATACTGCGCATCGCGGTCCAGTCCACCACGTCGACCTTCTTTCTCTCCTCCGAGCGGCTGCTCAGCCGCGTCCGGCTTGCGGGACCCCGTAGATGGGGCTCACTCCCTGAGCCTGTTCGCCGTCCGCGCCCAAGGGGATGCCGACCCGGTCACGCAGCAACAGCGTCGCGAGCAGGCCGATCATCGTCATGCCTGCGAGATACCAGGTGACGGACGTCGTCACACCCGTCGCCTGCACCAGCGCGGTCGCGATGGTCGGCGCGAACGCCCCGCCCAGGATCGCGCCGAGCGAGTACGCGATGGACACACCCGAGAACCTGACCGAAGCCGGGAACAGCTCCGCGAACAACGCCGAGATCGGGCCGTAGGTCATTCCGACACCGATCGACAGCAGGGCGAGCGCGGCGAACACGAGCCAGATCTCGCCGGTGTTGACGAGCGGGAACAGCGCGAACACACCGATCAGCTGAACGATCCACCCCACGACGAAGGTATTCCGCCGGCCGACGACATCGCTGAGCCACCCGCCGAACCAGGTCGCCCCGAGCCACACCACCGCCGAGCCGGTCACCGCCCAGAGCACCGGCCCCCTGTCCATCGCCAATGGCCCATCCGGATTCGTCGCGTAGTTCTGGATATAGCCGCCTGTGGTCATGTAGCCGGCTGTGTTCGACCCGGCGAACACCAGTGCCGCGATGACCACCAGCAGCGCGTGCCGACGGAAGAGCCCGACGATCGGCATCCGAGTCGCTTCCTTCCGTTCCGCAAGTTCGACGAACACGGGGCTCTCTTCGACCCGGCGGCGTACGTAGAACCCGACGATGATCAGCACGACGGAGAACAGGAAAGGCACGCGCCAGCCCCAGGCCAGAAATGCGTCACCCGGCGCGATCGCCGTCATCACCGCCATGACAGCCGACGCGAGAAGCAGCCCGAGCGGCACGCCGATCTGCGGCGAGGCCCCGAACAGTCCTCGCTTCGACTTCGGCGCGTGCTCGACGGCCATGAGTGCCGCACCGCCCCACTCTCCACCGGCGGAAATGCCCTGGAGCACGCGCAGCACGATGAGAAGCACGGGCGCTGCAGCGCCGATCGTCTCGTACGTCGGCAGAAGGCCGACCAGTGTGGTGGCACCGCCCATCAGAATCAGCGTCAGCATCAAGACGACCCGACGCCCGTGTCGGTCGCCGAGATGGCCGGCGATCAGCGCGCCCAGCGGCCGGAACAGAAAAGAGATGCCGACCGTGATGAACGCGATCAGAGTTGCCATCTCCCGACCCGCCGGCTCGAAGAACAGTTGACCGAAGACGAGACCCGCCGCCGAGGCGTAGATGAAGAAGTCGTACCACTCGATCGTCGTTCCGACCACTGTCGCGAAGACGACCCTTCGCCGATCTGCCGGCGTTGCGATCGTGCCCGTCGGCGTGAATCCGGCGACCGACTCGGGATGTGACGCACTCATGGACAGCTCCTTTGCTTGCGGGTGCGTATGACGGGCCTACCCCGTACTAATTTGTACTCTAATCATCTCAGTCCTGATTGTCAAAGGTCTAACTATTGACATTGCGCCCACCCTGGCCGGCTCAACGGCCCGTCGACCAGGAAGTGCGTCAGCGTCGATGAGCAGTCACCCGGCGCGGCATCCGGATTCGTCTTCACCGTCGCCCGTGCCGTCGCGGTCCAGTCACCGGGTTCCTCACTGTCGTCGAGGGAGATCGGTGTCAGCCGCAGCCCAGCGCCGGGAACGACAGTGACCGGGAGAAGTCCCCGTCGGTCGAGGTACCTTTCACCCGAACGCTCCCGGTGGGGATGGATGCCGCGAGCTCAGCTGCCCGCGCGCCAGGCACTGACCCCAGCCTCCGTCTCGGCTCTGCTCACGCCGTCGAGTGTCTGTGCCGCCGCCGGGTGTCTGTGCCGCCGCCGTGCCGTCAGGCCTCGGCCCGGATCACGCTGTCGTCAGCCTTGATGCGGCGACTGACCAGCACCGCCACGATGCCGACGACGCCGAGCAGTGAAACCAGGCCCGACAGCAGGTAGGTCTGCCCGTTCGCGGCACCGACGAGGCTCGCCGCCACGAGCGGAGCGAATCCCGCTGCGAGGGTCGCCGCGAGCTGATACGAGATGCCGACACCGGTGAACCGGGTCCTCACCGGGAACAGTGCGGCCATGTAGGCCGCAAGGGGGCCACCGATGGCGGCGTTTCCGATCGGCTGCAGGATGATGAACGCTCCCAAGACGGCCCAGGCGCTGGGGACGGCCAGCAACGCGAACGCTGCCCAGACCAATATTGCGCCGAGTACGAACCCAACGATCATCACCCGTGAACGACCGAACCGGTCAGACAGCCACGCGAAGAACAGGGTCGCGAAGATCGTGAGGAAGTTCGAGATCGTCAGCATCCACAGCGCGACGGATTGCGGGGTGCCGTTGCCGACAGCGAATTGAAGCGCGAAAGTCGCCGTGAGGGACTGAAGAAAGAAGGGAGAAAGTGCTGTCAGCACGATCACCAAGACGCTCGACCAGTTCTGAACGAATGTCGTGACGATAGGTATCCGCACGGTGTCATGTGCGTCACTGGTCTTGACGAACTCCGGAGACTCCTTCACGCCAACGCGGATAACGAGAGCAACGATCACGATGATCGCGGATGCCAGGAACGGGATGCGCCACACCCAGGCCAGGAGTTGGTCCTGGGGGGGCAAGGGACACCAGGGAGAACGCGAGGGTAGCAAGCACGGCGCCGGTCGGCCCGCCGCTCTGGACGATCGCGCCTGCAAATCCCCGCCGACGCTGGTTGGCGTGCTCGATCGACATGAGGCTGGCACCCGCCCACTCACCACCGACTGCGATGCCTTGCAGCAGCCGAAGCGCAACGAGAAGGATCGCCGCGGCCGAGCCTATCCGACCGGAACCGGGCGCACGATCACGCAGACGACGACCGGTCCCATCTCGATGCGTCTGGCATCCAGCGATCACGAGATCGACGTGCACGCCGAGTTCGCCTTCATCGGTGTCGGGGCCGTGTCGGCGACCAGCGGCTTCACGACCAGCAACCTCGGGGATGCCGCGATGATGGCGGCGATGATCGCCCGGTCAGCCCGCGTCGCGATCCTCGCCGACTCGACGAAGTTCGGCAACGACCTGTTCGCCGAGGTCGCGCCGCTGGAAGCGGCCGACTACCTCATCACGAACGCAGAGCCGCCCGCGCCGCTGGCCGCAGCGCTGAAGGCCGCCGGCGTCGAGGTGCTGATCGGCGAGTAGCCCAGGGCCGGGGCCCGTGGGGCCCGGCCGGAGAAGCCCGTGCCCGTGGCCGGCACGCCCGGCGCGTCGGCCAGACGACCCGAATCCATGCACGCGAGTTCAGGCCGTTGATACCCCGGGCCGACTCCGCGCGTCCGCACTGCGACATCCACCCCCGATCCGCGAGACCCCTGTCGCCCGCCGACCGGCCGCCCTATGCTGAGCCGCATCAAGGGTTACGCGCCGGCGCGGGCCCGCGACAGAACCGTCGACGGTCTCATCGCCTGCGCACCACATAAGGGGGGCACGATGAGGGCACAGAATGCACGACGGGTCCAACGGATCTCGGGTCTTCGCGTCACATCCATCGCCGTGGTCGCCGCGTCGGCGGCGCTGGTGCTGGGTGGTTGTTCCGGCGGAGGAAGCAGCGACAACGGCTCGGCGACGCTGAAGATCACGTACGAGAAGTCCGACTCGTTCACCGTCATGGACACGCTCATGAAGAAGGTGAAGACCGAGTTCGAGAAGCAGCACAAGAACGTGACGGTCGACCTGCAGCCGATCACCGCCGACGACACCGACTACAGCACGAAGCTCGCGCTCTCCCTGCGCTCGGCGTCGACGGCGCCCGACATCTTCTATGAAGACACGTTCCGCGTGAAGGGCGACATCGAGGCCGGATACCTCTATAACCTCGACGACAAGCTGAAGTCGTGGAGCGACTGGTCGCAGTACCTCGACAGCGCCAAGGCCGCCGGCCAGGGCGACGACGGCAGCTACTACGCGATTCCGCTCGGCGCCGACACGCGGGTCATCTGGTACAGCAAGCCGGTGCTCGAGGCCGCGGGGATCTCCGTTCCGTGGGCGCCGAAGACCTGGCAGGACATCTTGGATGCCGCGGCCAAGATCAAGGCGGCCGAGCCCGACGTGGTCCCGTTCACGATGTACGCGGGCACCGGCACCGGCGAGGGCACCGTGATGCAGAGCTTCTACGAGCTGCTGTACGGCACCGGCGATGGCCAGGGCCTGTACGACAGCGACTCGGGCAAGTGGATCGTCGGGTCGCAGGGCTTCGTCGACTCGCTGCAGTTCCTCCAGACGCTGTACGACAAGAAGTACGCGGTCACGCCTGCCGAGGCGCTCGACGCGAACGTCTGGAAGACCGTCGTCGGTGACCTGTTCCCGAAGGACAAGGTCGGCGGCACCGTCGAGGGCTCGTACGCACCGTCATTCTGGGAGACCGGCGGCCCCTACCCGTGGGCCGACTACGCCGACAAGGTCGGCGCGGCGCCGTTCCCGACGCAGAACGGGCAGGCACCCGGCGGCGTGAGCATGTCGGGCGGCTGGACGCTGGCGATGAGCGCGAAGACGAAGAACGCCGACCTGGCGTTCGACTTCATGAAGATGGCCTTCAGCCGCGAGAACGCACTCTGGTACGACACCACGAACGCGAAGATCGCGGTCAGGAAGGACGTGGCATCCGACCCCTCCTACCTGAAGGCGAACCCCTTCATGAAGGAGGTCTCGGACGTGCTCGAGTTCAGCCACTACCGGCCCGCGAACGGCGTGTATCCGAAGATCTCGGCCGCCGCGCAGGAGGCCACCGGTGACGTGATCACGGGCAAGAAGACGCCGCAGCAGGCTGCGGCCGATTACGACGCCGCGGTGAAGCAGATCGTCGGAGACGACAAGACGATCGCGAAGTAGAACGTGACGACCCAGATCGCGCCCGCGGCCTTCGCCGGTCGCGGGCGCGGCACCGGGCGCGGCACCGGGCACCGGCGCTCGCGGTCGCTGCTGCGCGCGCTGCCGCTGCTGCCCAGCGTCCTGCTGCTGCTCGCGTTCCTTGCCGGGCCCGTGGTCTGGGCGTTCTACGGCTCGCTGACGAACGCCGCGCTGACCGGCCCCGGTGCACTGTCGCCCGACTTCGTCGGGCTCGACAACTTCGTGCGCCTGTTCACCGACCCGACGTTCCCGAAGTCGCTGCTGCTGACCGTGGTGTTCGTGGTCGCCTCGGCGATCATCGGGCAGAACGTGCTGGGCATGTGGATCGCCGTGCTGCAGCTGCGCGCGAACCGCACCGTCAGCGCCATCACGAGCACCCTCGTGGTCGCGGCGTGGGTGCTGCCCGAGATCGTCGCGGGCTTCATCTGCTACGCGTACTTCTCGAAGGACGGCACGCTGAACCAGATCCTCGCGGGCCTGGGCATGACCGGACCGAACTGGCTCTACAGCTATCCGATGCTCGCGATCATCCTCGCCAACATCTGGCGCGGAACCGCGTTCTCGATGATGATCTACCAGGCGGCGCTCAACGACGTGCCGCCCGAGATCACCGAGGCCGCGATGATCGACGGGGCCGGCGGCAGCCAGCGCTTCTTCCTGGTGACGCTGCCGATGATCCGTACCTCGGTGTCGACGAACCTCATGCTGATCACGCTGCAGACCCTCGCCGCCTTCACGCTGATCTGGGTGATGACCGCCGGCGGACCGGGCGACGACTCGAGCACCCTGCCGGTGCTCGCCTACCGCGAGGCGTTCCAGTTCGGCGACATCGGCTACGGCACCGCGATCGCCGCCGTGATGATCGTGATCGGCGCCGTGTTCTCGATCTTCTACGTCGCGCTGCTGCGCGAGAGGCCCGCGCCGAAGGCCGCCGAACCAAGTGCGCCCGGGCCGCGGCATCCCACCCCCGAACAGGAGGCGGCGTCATGACCACGACCGCGCCGTCGAGGGTGGATGCCGCACCCCGCGCCCCGCGCAGCATCGCGTCGCCGCGCCGCGTCGTCTCGAAGGTGTACGCGAACGGCGTGCTCGTGATCGTGGCGCTGTGCTTCCTCGTGCCGCTGGCGTGGGTGCTGCTGGCCTCGGTCGACGCGCACGCCGGCTTCGAGACGCAGCTGCCGAAGGTGTTCACGCTCGCGAACTTCAGCGCCGTGCTGCAGCCCGACCTGACGCTCGTGCCGCTGTGGAACAGCCTGCTGCTGTCGGTCGGTGCCGCCGTGGTCACGGTGGTGGTGGCGGTGCTGGCGGCGTATCCGCTGTCGCGCTATCAGGCCAGGTACAACAAGCCGTACCTGTACACGATCCTGTTCGGCACGTGCCTGCCGATCACCGCGATCATGGTGCCGGTCTACAGCCTGTTCGTGCAGGTCAACCTGCTCGACTCGATGGTCGGCGTGATCTTCTTCATGGCCGCAACCTCGCTGCCGATGGCCATCTGGATGACCAAGAACTTCATGGACTCGGTGCCCATCAGCCTCGAAGAGGCCGCCTGGATCGACGGGGCCTCGGCCATGTCGGCGCTGGGACGTGTGGTCGTGCCACTCATGCGCCCCGGGTTGAGCGTGGTGTTCATCTTCGTGTTCATCCAGGCGTGGGGCAACTTCTTCGTGCCGTTCATCCTGTTGCTCGACCCCGCCAAGCAGCCGGCCGCGGTGAGCATCTATTCGTTCTTCGGGCAGTACGGGGCCATCGCGTACGGACAGCTGGCCGCATTCTCGATCCTCTATTCGGTGCCGGTCATCGCGCTGTACGTGCTCGTGTCGCGGGGCATCGGCGGATCATTCGCGATGACCGGGGCGATGAAGGGGTGAGGGGATGCCGCGGGCCGCGTCAGCCCCCGACCCGCACGGCTTCGAGCACATCGACGATGGTCGAGACCTCCCCCACGTTGCCCGGCACCACGATGTAGAGGACGGGTCGTCCTTCGGGCGTGACGACGTCCCACACGGACACGCCCGGGACGACCTGGCCCCGCACGAGTGCGCGCTCCGCGCCCAGCCCGACGCGAGCGACGTCGGCGGAGGTGATCCCGCCCTTCGAGACGACGACGTCGACCCGATCGCGCAGCGCGGCGACGGCCTCGGTGAGCACCGCCATCACCCGCTCGCCGTGTGCGAGCGTGTTGTGTTCGGACCGACGCACCCGTTCCGACGCGAACGCACCGAACCCCGTCGAAGCCAGTCTCGAGCCGACCGCGTCCACGATCCGGGCGGACTCGACCTGCGGTTCGGCGAACGCGTGGTCGGTGCCGATCGTCTCGATCTCACCCCACCGTTCCTGCACCGGCGACAGCTGACGGGTCGCACCCTCCGTGTGCGAGCCGCACACGAGGAGGGTCGTGCGCGCGGCATCCACCAACGGCGTCTCCAGCAGACCGGTGCTCTCGACACCCGCGATGGCCGCGGCCAGCGGCGACGCCGATCTCACGACCACGCGTCGACCCTCGGCCCAGACATCGCGCACGGCCTCGGCGATGAGCCGCACATCCTCGTCGCTCACGGCGTCCGGGAGCACGACACGTCCGGGCGACGCGGCGAGCACGGCCCGAAGCTCCCCCGCTCGCACGGTGGCCAGATCCACGGCGACGGGTTCACGCGACGATCGCTGCCGCACGTAGTCGGGCAGGAACCCCGTGTCGAACGGGAACACCGGATCGTCCGCGTACTCGCTCTCATGGGCGGGCACATCGACGCCCTCCCGCCGCACATAGTGCATGCCGTCGCGCGTCGTACGACCTCCCTGCGGGAACGCGGGCACGAACAGCACGACATCGTCGTCACCGGCGAAGACCTCGGTCTCAGCGAAGACGTGCCCCCGCAGCGTCGAGTCGCCACGGAGAACGACGTGCACGGGTTCGCCGAGAGACGTGGATGCCGCCGCCAAGTCCGCGCGCACACCACGGAGCAGCGTGACCGCAGTGGTCTCGTCGATCGCCCGCGTATTCGTCAGCAGGTAGACGGCATCGTTCTCGCGCAGCGCGTCCGTCAGGCTCGCGGCATCCCACCGCAACAGCACGATCGCGTCGGACGCCGACTGGGTTCCGGTCGGGTCGTCGTCGAGAATGACGCTTTTCATCGCAGTTCGCCGAGCACCTTCTGCACGATGGCCGACGTCGCCAGGCCGTACCGCTCGTGCAGCGTCGGGAGCGCACCCGCATCGAGGAATGCGTCGGGCAGCCCGATCGGCGTCACCCGTCCCCCGACGCCACGACGCACCAGCGCCGACGCCACGGTCTCGAACAGCCCCCCGACCACGGTGTGGTTCTCGAGCGTGAACGCGACGCGTGGGGTGTCGATCTCGCGGAGCACGGTCTCTTCGTCGAACGGCTTGATGGTGGGCGCGTGCACGACGGCGACATCGATCTTGTGCGTGGCAAGCTCTTCGGCCGCCTGCAGCGCGCGCATCGTCATGAGTCCACTCGAGACGAACACGACGTCTGCTCCGGGCCGGATGACCTTCGCCTTGCCGAGCTCGAACGTGTAGTCGTAGTCGTCGAGCACCGTCGGCACCTTGCCGCGCAGAAGTCGCAGATAGGTCGGGCCCTCGGCCGCGGCGAGCTGCGGCACCGCCTGTTCGATGTCGACGGAGTCGCAGGGATCGACGATCGTGAGGTTCGGCATGGCGCGGAATATCGCCATGTCTTCGGTCGCCTGGTGGCTCGGACCGTATCCGGTGGTCAGGCCCGGGAGTCCGCCGACGATGTTGACGTTCAACTTCGGCTCGGCGATGTCCAGACAGACGAAGTCGTAGGCGCGGCGAGTCGCGAAGACCGAGTATGTCGACGCGAACGGCACGAGACCGACTTCCGCCATGCCTGCCGCGGCACCGAACAGCAGCTGCTCGGCCATGCCCATCTGGAAGAACCGGTCGGGGTGCGCATCGCGGAAGATGTGCATGTCGGTGTACTTCGCCAGGTCTGCGGACAGGCCGACGACGCGCTCATCCGTCTCGGCGAGCCTGTTCAGCGCGTGCCCGAACGGGGCGGAGGCCGTACGCTGACCGGGATCTGCGAATGACGCGATCATCGCCGACGTCTTCAGTCGCGGTGCGGTCGTGGTGCTCATCGGGTGACCCCCTCGTATCCGGCGATCAGCTGCTCACGGCAGATGGCCCATTCGTCCTCTTCGACACGCATGAAGTGGTTCTTCTCGCGCGTCTCCAGCAGTGGCACACCGCGCCCGACCTTCGTGTCGCACACGAGGACCTGCGGCTGTCCGACACTGTCGCGTCCGGCGATCGCGTCGAACGCCGCGAGGAGTGCCTCGGGGTCGTTGCCGTCGACCCTCTGCGTGTGCCAGCCGAAAGCCGCCCACTTCTCTTCGACGGGTTCGATCGAAAGGACGGATGCCGTGGGTCCGTCCGCCTGCATCGCATTCATGTCCACGACCGCGGTGAGGTTGCCGAGGCGATGGGATGCCGCGGACATCGCCGCCTCCCAGGTCGAGCCCTCATCGAGCTCACCGTCGGAGAGGAAGTTGAAGACGCGTGCGTCACTGCCCCGGTGCCGAAGTCCGAGCGACATGCCCACGGCAACCGTGAGCCCATGGCCGAGACTTCCGCCGGAGATCTCCATACCCGGTGTGTAGCTGGCCATCCCCGACATCGGCAGGCGCGAGTCGTCCGAGCCGTAGGTGTCAAGCTCTTCGATCGGGACGATGCCTGCCTCCGCCAGAGCCGCGTACAAGCCGATCGCGTAGTGACCGGTGGACAGGAGCATGCGGTCCCGCCCGTCCCCCTCGGGTTCCTGCGGACGGAAGCGCAGCTGGTCGAGGTACAGCGCGGCGAACACGTCGGCCGCACCAAGCGCCTGACCGATATAGCCCTGCCCCTGCACCTCGCCCATGTGCAGCGCGTTCAGGCGGATGCGGTGGGCGGATTCACGGATGCGCTCCACCCGCTCGGCGCGGGTCGCGGCATCCATCGTCAACGTGGTCATGATCTCTCCTCAGTCCGTCGCGGGAAGCGCGAGCGGCACATCCTTCAGCTCACCGGTCTTGATCGGCGCGGTCTCGCGGGTGAACACTGCGGTCACGGTGGAGATGATGCCGAGCAGCCCGAAGAGAACCGCCGGCCCGATCCAGCCGACCCATCCGAAGAGCGCGGTGGCGATGAACGGCAGCAGACCGGCGACGATCGACGCGCCGTTGTATCCGAGTGAGATGCCCGACGAGCGCAGATTCGCGGGGAACTGCTCGGAGAACCAGCTGGCCTCGACGGCGAAGATCGGGTCATGGCTGAACAGCAGTCCGAATGCGACCGCGACGACGACCATGATCACCACGCCGGTGTTGATGAGCAGGAACATCGGGAACGCGAACAGGATCGTGAAGATCGAACCGATGAGGAAGACGTTTCGGCGCCCGATGCGGTCTGACAGCGCCCCATACAGCAGGTGCGAGCCGAGGCCCAGAGCCGATCCGACGATGGTGCCCAGCAAGACGTACTTCTCGTCGATGATCTGGGCGAGGACGACATAGCTGATGACGAAGCTCGTCGTGATGTAGTAGCCACCGGTCTCGGCCATGCGCAGTCCGATGATGCGCAGGATGACCCGCCAGTCGGTCTTGATGACCTCGAGCGCGGGACGCTTGCGGATCTCGCCGGCCGCCTTGACCTTCTCGAACTCGGGCGATTCTGTGATGCCGAGCCGGATCCACAGGCCGATCACGACCATGACGGCCGAGGCGATGAACGGCACGCGCCACACCCAGTCACCGTCGAAGATCAGCGCCGACAGCAGGAAGACGCCGTTGCCCAGCAGCAGACCGGCCGGGATGCCGATCTGCGTGACCGATCCGAAGAACCCGCGGCGCGCGGCCGGCGCGTGTTCGACGGCCATCAGCACCGCACCGCCCCACTCTGCGCCGTAGCCGATGCCCTGGACGGCGCGCAGAACGATGAGCAGCACCGGAGCCGCAGCCCCCACGAGCGCGTATGTCGGCAGGAATCCGATGAGGACAGTCGCCACACCCATGAGAGACAGCGCCGCGATGAGGATGAACTTGCGGCCGATGCGATCACCGTAGTGGCCGGCCAGGTATCCGCCGATCGGACGGAACAAGAACCCGACGGCGAGTGTCGCGAACGATGCGAGCACGCCGATGAACGGGCTGGCCGCGTGGAAGAAGGCGGTGCCGAAGTAGGCGGCCGCGGCGGTGCCGTAGATGAAGAAGTCGTAGCTCTCCACGGCGGTGCCGACCATTGAGGCGATCGACACCTTGAGCGGGTTGTCACGCCGGATCGGCGAATCAGTGACGGGACTGGTCACGGTGTTCCTCCTTGAACAGGGTGGTGGTTGAGGTCAGGCGTAGGTCTCGATGACGCGGGAGTCGTCGCGGGTGCCCAGACCCGCTTCCGCGGCCGCCAGGTAGCGGGATCGAGCGGCGTCGAGGACGGGAGTGGCGGCGCCGACCGACTGCGCGGCGTCGGCGACCAGGCCCGAGTCCTTCACGAAGATGTTGATCTGGCTGGTGACCTCGACGTCGGTGTCGCCGAGCATGCGGGGGCCGCGGTCCGAGAGCATCCAGGACCCGGCAGCACCGGACTCGACGAGCGGCAGCACGTGCGCGGGGTCGAGTCCGAGCTTCGCGGCCAGGGCGAGCGCCTCGGCCGCGACGACGATGTGGACCGCGCACAGGTGCTGGTTGACGACCTTGATCGATTGACCCTGCCCGAGCTGTTCGCCGACGACGCGGACGCTGCCGAAATGCGACAGCAAGGGGGTCACCGTTGCGACGTCGTCACCCGGGCCTGCCGCGAAGATGGTGAGCTCGCCTGTGCGTGCACGAGCCACGCCGCCTGTGACGGGCGCGTCGACGACGCGGGTTCCCGCGGCGATCAAGCGGGTGGCGGCGTCGGTGACGGCATCAGGGCCGACAGTGCTCATGATCACCCAGGTGGTGCCGGCCGCCACGCCGGCGCCGAGAGCCTCGGAGACGAGCGTGGCGAGCTGATCGGGAGTGGCGACCATTACGACGATCACGTCGGCGACGGGGACCTCGACGATGGATGCCACGGCTGACATGCCACGTTCCCGTGCGCGTTCCTGCGCGGCGGGGAACGGATCGACCGCTGTGACGGCATAGCCGGCGGAATGGAGCTGCTCCGCCATGGGGAGGCCGATGGCCCCCACACCGACGAAGGCGACGGTGGGCAGTTCTGCGGACATGGGGACCTCCATCGGTACCGGGATCACGTGCTCACAATTGGTAGAACCAATTGCCGGAACCGATGTTACGACGATGTGGTGCGATTCGTCAAGATTGGTTTAACCAATTTGCGGACGGCCCGCGCGCGACGTGACCTCTCGGTCGTCAGTGGACCGCGGGAATGCCCAGCGACAGCCAGTTCTCGAAGTGCTCGCGCATCGCGCGCCGCGCGGCCTCCGGGTCGCGCGCGGCCAGGGCATCCACCACGGCGTAGTGCACACTGTCAGTGCGGCGCACGCCGTCGTCGTCGACGGGCTCGACGGCGACCGCCTCCAGGCGACGAATCCGGATGGCTTCACGCAGCACATGGCTGAGACCCTCGTGCACGAGACGAAGAACGGGGTTGTCGATCATCCCCTGCAGCCGGCGGTGGAATGCGACGTCTGCCTCGAACGCGGCGTCGTGGTCGTCGCGACGGGTCGCAGCGATCATGCGGTCGACGTCGTCGCGCAGCGCCGCGATGTCCTCGTCCGAGGCCTCGGTGGCGGCGACCTCGGCGATGGCCTCTTCGAGCAGCATCCGCGACTCGGCGAACTGCGCATCGCTGAGATAGCCGAACGCGCGCGCAATCGTGAAGTAGGCCCGGACGAACTCATCGGACGGGGTCTCCAGGTACGTGCCGCGACCCTGAGTGCGATGCAGGAAGCCGAGGCTCTCGAGCACCGACAGCTGTTCACGCAGGGCACCACGACTCATGCCGAGCTTCTCGCCGAGCTCGCGCTCAGGGGGAAGCCGGTGCGCCGTGCCTTCTTCGAGCGTGGTCAGCGCGAGAAGTCGGGAGACGAAGCTCTCGATCGGTTCCGGCATAGTGGCCCTCCGATTGGCTGGACCATTCGATCGTAGTCGTGACGCGCGCCGCGTACCGACCCTGTGCTGACGTGCGCTCAGCCGATCAGCCCGCCCCGCCCGGGCGCCGCGAGCAGCCGACGGCGGCGCAGGGTCAGCGCACCGAGCAGGGGTGCGACATCGCCGAGACGCGCGGGCACGATGGCCTGCGGTCCGGTGAGCCCTCCGACGCCGATCGTGTCGAGGGTCGCCTCGGGCATCTCGCGGACGCGATCGCACACGTCGGCGAGGTAGCCGCCGAGCACCACCATCTGGGGGCCGGCCAGCATGATCGCGGTGTCGACGATCATGCGGATCCACATGACCGCGTCGTCCAGAACCGCACCGGCCGGCTGCGCGCCGGCCGCGGCCCGCGTCACCATCTCGGTCAGCGCGGCCGGCAGCCCCGACGCGCGGCGCAGGTCGCCGAGGCCTGCGCGATCCACGAGCAGCTCGGGGTCGGCCACGGTCACGAGGCATCCCCGTCGGCCGCACTCGCACTGCTTGCCGCGCGGGTCGACGATCGTGTGGCCGGGCACGAACACGGTGCCCTTCGATCCGCCGAAGATCTCGCCGTCGGCGATGACGGCGCCGCCGATGCCGGTGGCCGACCGGATGTAGACGATGCTCTCGAGGTCGGCCGCGGCATCCGTCGCCTTCAGGGCGCTGTACTCCGCGAACGCCGCATACTGCGTGTCGCCGGCGAGATGGATGCCGTCGGGGAACGGCGCGATCCGCTCGGCGACCAGGCGCTTGAGCGGCACATCGGTCCAGCCGAAGTCGAGCGCGTAGCGCACCGCATCCGACCCGCGCATCACGAACCCGGCGATGATGAGGTCGAGGCTGCGCACGGCGACCTTCTCGGCGGCGAGCGCGCCGCGGCACCGCTCGATCGCCTCGCACAGCTGTGCCACCACCGGCTGCGGGTCGCCGGTCGGGGTAAGGGCGTCGACGCGGCTCTCGTAGCGCACGCGTCCGCCCAGGTCGACGGCGAGCGTCACGATCGCGTCGAGCTGCAGGTAGACGCCGGCCAGCACGATGTCGGAGCCATCGAGTTCGAGCCGCTCGAGCGGGCGGCCAACGCCGCGCTCGGCCTGCGCGGCCGACACCCGCACCAGCCGGTTCTCGAGCAGGACCGCCGACAGGTTCGACAGGGCGCTGCGGGCCATGCCGGTGGCGGCGGCGAGCTCGGCGCGCGCGGCGGGACCGTCGTGGTCGAGCGCCGTCAGCACGAGGCCCAGGTTGTGATCGCGGACGTCCTCGTTCGCCAGCGCCGTCTTCTCGTGTACCGCCACGGTTTCATCCTGCCACCCCGCACCGCGGCATCCCGTATTTAATTCAAAGCTTGCATTAAGACCGGATGCTGTGGTTCACTCATTCGGTCGCGTTCCCGCACACCCGCTCAAGGAGGAGCCCCCATGTCCACCGACACCGACGTCGCCGTCGAACCCGCACCCCTCTCGGCCACCAGACGATCCGTGCTGTTCGGATCGATGCTCGTCAACAACCTGATCCTGTTCATGGTCTACGCGGGCGTCATCGCCGTGCTGCTGCCGCAGCAGGTCGCGCTCATCGACGACGCGAACAAGGTCAACAACTTCGCGATCGTCACGGCGGTCTCGGCCTTCGCCACCCTGTTCGTACAGCCTCTGGTCGGCGCGTTCTCCGACCGCACCCGGTCGCGCTTCGGACGACGCTCCCCCTGGATCGTCGTCGGCGGCGTCGGCGGCGGCCTGCTCGTGATCGCCCTGCAGTTCGCGAGCGTCATCCCCGTGCTCGCCTTCGTCTGGGTGCTCGCGCAGATGCTGCTGAACGCCCTGCAGGGACCGACCACCGCGATCATCGCCGACCGCGTCGAGATGAGCCGCCGCGGCTTCGGCTCGGCGTTCGTCGGCGTAGGCACCGCCGTCGGCGCGGCCATCGGCATCACCGTCGCCGGCGCCCTCATCACCCGGCTCGGTCTCTCGTACACGATCTTCGGCATCGCCGTCATCGTGATGTCGATCCTCTTCGTGATCGTCAACCCCGACCGATCGTCGGCCGATCTCGAGGTACCGGCCTTCCGCTGGGGGCGGTTCATCCGCGGCTTCTGGGTGAATCCCATCAAGCACCCCGACTACGCGTGGGCCTTCGCCGGACGCTTCTTCATGGTGCTCGGCTACCAGGCCATCCAGAACTACGGTCTTTACATCCTCACCGACTACATCCACCTGCCGCTGGCCGACGCGGGCACGCTCTACGGCCGCATGTCGATGATCACCGCCGGCACCACGATCGTCGGCACGCTGATCTTCGGGCGGATGTCGGATGCCCTCCGCCGCCGCAAGATCTTCGTGTTCGGGGCATCCCTGCTCATGGCGATGGGCGTCGCGGTGCCGCTGATCAACCCGACCGCCGGCGCGATGATCGTGTACGCCGTGCTCGTGGGCATCGGCTACGGCGCCTACATGTCGGTCGACCTCGCGCTGATGATCGACGTGCTGCCCTCGACCGGCGACATCGGCAAGGACCTCGGCATCCTCAACGTCGCCTCGAACATCCCGCAGACGCTGACGCCGGTGATCGCCGCCGTGCTGCTGGGGATCTTCGCCGGCAACTACGCCGCCATCTTCGTGTTCGCGATCATCGCGGTCGTGTTCTCGTCGTTCCTCGTGTTCCCGATCAAGAAGGTCCGCTGATGCCCGTCGTCTCCACATCCCACGGTCCCGTCGAAGGATTCTGGCGCGACGGATCCGCCGCGTTCCTCGGTGTTCCGTTCGCCGCTCCCCCGGTGGGCGAGCTGCGGTTCGCCGCCCCGGCGCCGCCGACCCCGTGGACGGCGGTGCGCCCGGCGACCGCCTACGGCCCCACGCCCCAGCGGCGCCCGTTCGGTGAGACCACGGCGATCCCCGAGCCGTCGATCCCCGGCGAGCAGACCCTCAACGTCAACGTGTTCACGCCGGCACCGGGGCGGGATGCCGCGCTCCCGGTACTCGTCTGGATCCACGGCGGCGGCTACTTCGCCGGGTCGCCGGCCAGCCCCTGGTACGACGGTGCGGCGTTCAACCGTGACGGCGTCGTGACCGTGACGATCTCGTACCGACTCGGCTTCGACGGATTCGGCCTGATCGACGGGGCGCCGCACAACCGGGGCATCCTCGATCAGATCGCCGCGCTGGAATGGGTGCGCGACAACATCGCGGCGTTCGGCGGCGACCCTCGGCGCGTCACGATCGCCGGCCAGTCCGCCGGCGGCGGCAGCGTGCTCACGCTGCTCGCGTCGCCGGCGGCCGACGGCCTGTTCCACGCGGCGATCAGCGCATCCGGCGTGCTCACGACCCGCACGGCCGACGACGCGCGCCGGATCACCGCACAGGTCGCCGCCGCGGCGGGCACCGGCGACTGGCGGTCGCTGAGCGAGGACGAGCTGCTCGACGCCGAGCGCGCCGTGTTCTTCGCGCCCGCGCCGCCGGCCGCGTCGATCGGCGAGGTGCTCACCGCGGGCCTCGAGCCGCCCATCGGCCCGTACATCGACGGCGAGGTCGTCGATGACCTCTTCGAGCGACTGGGCCGCGGCATCCATCACGACACCCCCCTGATGCTGGGCACGACGGCCAACGAGTTCGCGTTCGCTCCGTCTCCGGACGCGCCGCCGAGGGAAGAGGTGGATGCCGCTCTCGCCGCCGCGGGCGCCTCCGAGCGGGCACGCACGGCGTTCTGGCACGAGATCGACCGGATCGGCGACGGTCGCATCGAGGGGCAGCTGCACTCGACCGGCGGGTTCCGCACCGCGGTGCCACGCATCGCCGCCGCCCGGATCGAGGCGGGGTCGGGGGAGCGCACGTGGGCGTACGACTTCCGCCACCACGCGCCGAGCATCGGGATCGCAGGGCACTGCTTCGAGCTGCCGTTCGCCTGGGACCTCGGCGACGCCGAGGGCGTGCAGGCGCTGCTCGGCGAACCCGCGCCGCAGCAGCTCGCCGATGACGTGCACGGCTCGTGGGTGCGGTTCATCTCCTCGGGCTCGGTCTCATGGCCGAGTTCGAGTGAGGAGGTCACCGGCGCCCAGGTGTTCGACCTGCCCGAGTCGGGCTACGCAGCCGATGCGTATCTGCTCGAGGCCGAGGTGAGCGGGGCCGCCGCCCGGGTGTGACGGGGCGGCCCCCCACCCGGCGCCTCGGTACGAGGTGGATGCCGCTGGCCACGATGCGCCGGCACGATGGCCCGCGGCATCCCCTCCCCTACGACACCGCCATGCGGGTGAGGCTGCGCGCGTAGTCCTCCTTGAGCACCCGCAGATGGAACCACGACTCGGTCGCGGCGACCCCCGGCAGGGCGCGGAGTCGCTCGAGGTCGGCGAACAGGTCGCCCGCCGTCGGCTCGACCAGGGTCGCGATGACGTCGAACCGCCCCACGGTGCGGGCGGCGAAGTCGACGCAGGGCCAGTCCTCCAGGGCCGCGACGGCCGCCTCATCGTCGGTGAGGGTCAGCCCCACGCCCAATGACAGCTGGCGTCGCGCGGCGCCGCGGGCCTCGACCGCGCTGATCCGGATGACGCCGGCGTCGACCAGTCGCTGCACACGGGTCGCCACCGCCGACGGCGACAGGCGCACGGTCTCGCCCAACGCACGGTAGCTGCGGCGCCCGTCGCGCTGCAGCTCTTCGATGAGCGCCCGATCGGTCTGATCGAGCGTGATCTCGCCACGGAAGTGCGACATGAAGAAACCCTTGATCACCGACTCGTAGATGAGCGTGTTGACCTCGACCACACCCGGGATCTCACGGATCTGCGCAGTCATCGCGCGCAGCCGGGCCATCGAGCCGACGCGCACCTCGGCGATGAGGTCATAGACACCGCCGACACCCGAGACGAGCACGGTCTGCTCGAGCCCGCGCAGCCGCTCGGCGATGGCCTCCACCTGCCCGTCGGCGCGGATCGAGACATGCGCGAGCACATGCTGCCCGAGAAACCCCGGGTCGACGGCCGCGACCACCCGCACCGTGCCGTCGCGCAGCAGCGCCGACAGACGCGCCGACACCGCGGCACGAGGACGCCCCACGATCGCGGCGAGCTCCTGAATGCTCGCCCGGCCGTCCACCTGCAGCGCGCGGATCAGCTCGGTGTCGACATCCATCTCGGGCCTCCTTGGGAGAGATTCCCGCAACTGCACGGGTGAGCGTTCAAAAAGTCAGTGGAAACACCCTTTCAGCTCAGATAGTACCCATCCTGCAGCACCACAGAATCAGAACACCGGCCAGAGACCGTCATCACTGGAGTTGTTCGCTGGACGCGCCGCCGCAACCGGGGCTAGCATCCATCGCAATCCAGCACCCCGCAAAGGAGCGGTCATGTCCACGCCTTCCGTCCATACCCGCGCACGCCGCGCCGGCATCGCCGCGTTCGTCGGCACCACGATCGAGTGGTACGACTTCTACGTCTACGCGACGGCCGCCGCCCTCGTGCTCGGCCCGCTGTTCTTCCCCAGCTCCGACCCCGTCGCCGAGACCGCCTCTGCCTTCGCCACGTTCGCGGTCGCCTTCATCGTGCGGCCGTTCGGCGGCATCCTGTTCGGGCACATCGGCGACAAGCTCGGCCGCCGCCTCTCACTGGTGATCACCCTGCTCGCCATGGGCACGGCCACCGTGCTCGTCGGCGTGCTGCCCACCTACGGCGCGATCGGCATCTGGGCGCCGATCCTGCTGATCACCCTGCGTGCCGTGCAGGGTCTCGCCGTCGGCGGCGAGTGGGGCGGCGCGGCGCTGATGAGCGTCGAGAGCGCACCCGAGAAGCACAAGACCTTCTACGGCGGCTTCACCCAGCTGGGCAACCCCGCCGGCGCCCTGCTGGCCTCGGGCATCTTCGCGATCATGTCGCGGTTCGGCGACGACTTCATCATGAACGGCGGCTGGCGCATCCCGTTCCTGCTGTCCATCGTGCTGATCGGCGTCGGCATCTGGGTGCGCTACCGGGTCGAAGAGACCGAGGTCTTCGAGAAGAAGGTCGAGGGCCGCAAGCAGGCGATGCCGCTCGCATTCGCGATCCGCGTCAACTGGAAGCCGATCCTGCTCGGCATCGGCCTGCTGCCCATCTCGACCGGCGGCTACTACCTGGCCACCACCTTCGCCACCGCCTACGCGGTGGGCGAGCCGATCAAGCTCGATGAGAGCGTGATCCTCGATGCCATGACCATCGCCTCGTTCGTCGAGTTCCTGGTCACCCTGCCCGTCGCCTGGCTCGGCGACAAGTGGGGCCGCAAGACCGTCATGTACGTGGGCTTGGTGACCTCGGTGCTCGTCTTCGCGCCGTTCCTGCTGATCATGCCGGGTCGTGTGGAACCGCTCATCTTCCTGTTCGCATCGCTGATCCGCGTCACGATGAGCGCCACCTACGCGCCGTTGGCCACGATCCTCACGCAGATGTTCCGTCCGCAGGCCCGGTACACCTCGGTCGCCCTCGCCTACGGCGTCGGCGCGGCGGTGTGGGCCGGGTTCTCCCCCTGGTTCGCCACGCAGCTGGTCGCCTGGACCGGCAGCATCTGGTCGGTGATCGCGATGTTCACCGCGATGGCCATCCTCGCGATCTTCTGCACGAAGTTCGCTCCTCAGCACTCCGATGAGGCTCCGGTCACCGACAGCTTCGTCCCCCGCACCGACACCACGACGGCCCGCACCGTCCGAGGAGCCCGCTGATGCGCACCCTGGTCCCGTTCGACACCCCGGCGCAGCAGGCACCGCGCATCATCACGGCCCGGCTGATCCGCACGGTCGACGACGCACTGCCTGAGGCGCGCGCGATGCTCATCGACGCGGGCCGGATCCTGGCGATCGGCACCGTCGAGGAGTGTCGGGATGCCGCATCCGCCCGCCGCCTCGACGCCGAAGAGATCGATCTCGACGATGCGGTGGTCGTGCCCGGGTTCATCGACCCGCACAGTCACCCGCTGATGTACGGCCAGATGATGACCTGGGTCGACTGCGGCCCGGAGAAGGCCGGATCGATCCCCGAGATCGTCGCGCTGCTGAAGGCGGCCGCCGCAGACCTCCCGGCCGACCGCCCCGTGCGCGGGTACGGCTACGAGCAGCGCAATCTCGCCGAGAAGCGGCATCCCACCCGCTTCGAACTCGACGAGGTGGCCACCGACCGCGAGGTGTACCTCATGAACGCGTCGGGGCACGGCGGCGTCGTGAACTCGTACACGCTCGAGATCAACGGCGTCGATCGCGACACACCGAACCCCGACGGCGGCGAGTTCTTCCGCGACGCCGACGGCGAGCTCACCGGCGAGCTGTCGGACGCCGCCTGCAACATCCTCACCGGCGTGCACGGGGTGAAGATCGGGCATCACGGCCCGAATTTCCACCTCGCCGACGAGCCGGCCGAACATCTTCGACAGCTGGATGCCGCGACCCGTCGCTTCCTCGCGGGCGGCGTCACCGCGCTCGGCGACTGCCAGGTCACCCGCCGCGAGTTCGACATGTACCTGCGGCTGGCCGAGAAGGACGGACTGCCGCTGCGGGTGTCGATGTACCTGCTGTCGCACCTGCTCGACGAGGCCCTCGACATGGGCCTGGTCGGCCAGTTCGGCAACGCCTACCTGAGCTTCGCGGGCATCAAGCTCTACGCCGACGGCACGCTCGGCGGGTGGACGGCCTACTTCCCCGACGGATACGTCGGCGATCCCTGTCGCACCGGGCAGCTCTACCACGAGCCCGCCGAGTACACCGCGCTCATCCGCAAGGCGCACGCTGCGGGGCTGCAGACCGCCACGCACGCGCAGTCGCCGACCGCGATCGAGATGGTGGTCTCGGCGATCGAGCAGGCGCTGGCCGACCGCCCCGACGACGACGCGCGGCACCGCATCGAGCACTGCGGCCTGCCCACACCCGAACAGATCACGCGGATGGCCGCCGCCGGCATCCGTCCCGTCAACCAGACGCAGCACTACTACAACTGGGGCGAGGGCGTCGAAGAGGCCATCGGCACCCCCGGCGAGCGCTTCAACCCGCTCGGCGAGTTCGCCGCCGCGGGCGTGCCGATCACGCTGTCGTCCGATGCCCCGGTCGCCGAGCCGATCCCGCTCGAGGCCATCCAGACCGCGGTGACCCGTGTGACCCGTCGGGGCCACAAGCTCGGCCCCGACTCGCTGCGCATCTCGGCCGAGGCCGCCCTGCGCGCCCACACCTACGAGGGTGCCGTCTCGCTCGGGCGCGAACGCGATCTGGGCTCGCTCGCGGTCGGCAAGTGCGCCGACTTCGCGGTGCTGTCCGACGACCCGGTGACGGTGCCCGGCGACGAGATCGCGGCCATCCGAGTGCTGCAGACGTGGGTCGGCGGCGAACGGCGGTACGAAGGATCATGACCGAATACGACGACACCGCCGGCCGTGCCGTGCTGCAGACGCTGCGGTCCTACGGGATCACCACGGTCTTCGGCATCCCCGGCACCCACAACCTCGAGCTGTATCGGCCACTGGCCTCCCTCGGCATCCGCGCCGTCACGACACGGCACGAGCAGGGCGCCGGGTATGCGGCCGACGGCTGGGCGCAGCAGACGGGCCTGCCCGGTGTCGTCATCACCACCTCGGGCCCCGGGCTGCAGAACGCCATGAGCGCGGTGGGCACCGCCTACTGCGAGTCGCGGCCGATGATCGTCCTGTCGCCGGGGCCGGCGACCGGCGATGAGTTCGCCGACCGCGGCACCCTGCACGAGACGAAGGATGCCACGGCCATGGCGGGCGCGGTGGCACTGTGGTCGCGCCGTGCGGCATCCGCGGCCGAGGCCGTGCAGGCCGTGCACGACGCGTTCGAGCTGTTCCGCACCGGGCGGCCGCGCCCCGTGCACATCGAGATCCCACTCGATGTGCTGGAGGCGCCCGCCGATGTGCCGCAGGCCGAGCGCGAGGCGCGTGCGATGCCGCAGGCCACGGGCGGCGACGCCGCCCTCATCGCGCATGCCGCGTCGCTTGCGGCGACCGCCGACCGTCCCGTGATCATCGCGGGTGGCGGAGCGACGGGCGCGGGCGCCGAGATCACCACGCTGGCCGAACGGCTCGGCGCCCCGGTGCTCACGACCCTGAACGGCAAGGGCACCGTCGACGAGCACCACCCGCTCTCGCTGGGATCGAACCTGCGCCTGCCCTCCGCCCGCGCGGCGGCCGAGGCATCCGATCTGCTCATCGTCGTGGGGTCGAAGCTCGGCGAGGCGGAGCTGTGGGCACCGGCGCTGCACCCGCACGGCGATGTGATCCGCGTGGATGTCGCCGAGGCGCAGCTGCAGAAGAACCTGACCGCGGCCGTGGCGATCCGGGGGGATGCCGCGGCCGTGGTCGGCCGACTGGTCGCGGCGCTGCCTCACGACGTGCGGCCTGCGCCCGACCTCGCCGAGGTGCGCGCACGGATCGCCGCCGAGATCGCTGAGGCCCTGCCCGACACCGCCGCGCTCGGTGCGCGCGTCGTCGACGCGCTGCCCGACGACGCGATCGTCGCCGGCGACTCATCGCAGATCGTCTACATGGCCGTCGCGAACCAGCTGCAGGCCGCCGTGCCGCACACGCTGCTGTACACGCCGACCTATGCGACGCTCGGCTACGGGCTGCCGGCGGCCATCGGCGCGCGGATCGCCGATCCGTCGCGCCCGGTCGTCACCGTGATCGGCGACGGCGCGCTGATGTTCTGCGTGAACGAGCTCATCACCGCCATCGAGCAACGCCTCGATCTGACGGTGGTGTGCGTCGAGAACGGCGGATACGCCGAGATCAAGCAGAACGAAGTGGATCGCGGCATCCACCCCATCGGTGTCGATCTCGTGCAGCCCGACTGGCCGGCGCTCGCGAGCGCGTTCGGCGCGACCGGACGCGCGGTGGACGCCACCGGCGACGTCGAGGGCACCGTGCAGGCCGCGATCTCGGCGGGCGGGGTGCAGCTCGTGCACATCCGACAGGAGGAGACACATCATGAGTGAACCGATCGGACCGGTCGACGCCTCGACGAGCCCGCGCTATGCGGGGATCGCGACGTTCGCCCGCCTGCCGCGCATCGAAGACGTGCCGACCGTCGACATCGCGGTCGTCGGCGTGCCGTTCGACAGCGGGGTCAGCTACCGTCCGGGTGCCCGGTTCGGTCCGTCGCACGTGCGCGAGTCGTCGCGACTGCTGCGTCCCTACAACCCCGCGCAGGATGTGTCGCCGTTCGCTCTCGCGCAGATCGTCGACGCCGGCGACATCCCGGTCAATCCGTTCGACATCACCGAGGCGGTCGACGAGATCGGGCGTGCCGTCGACGCCCTGCACGAGCGGGCGCAGCGGGTCATCACGATCGGCGGCGACCACACCATCGCGTTGCCGCTGCTGCGCTCGGCCGCCAAGCGCCACGGACCGGTCGCCGTGCTGCACTTCGACGCGCACCTCGACACGTGGGACACCTACTTCGGCGCCCCGGTCACGCACGGCACACCGTTCCGCCGCGCATCGGAAGAGGGGCTCATCGACCTGACCGCGAGCTGCCACGTCGGCACGCGCGGGCCGCTCTACTCGAAGCAGGACCTGCTTGACGACGAGCGGCTCGGGTTCTCGATCGTCTCGAGCGAGTACATCGAGGAGTCGGGGGTCGCCGCCGCCATCGACCGCATGCGGGGCCGCCTGGGCGACAAGCCCGTGTACGTGTCGATCGACATCGACGTGCTCGACCCGGCCCACGCTCCGGGGACCGGCACGCCGGAGGCGGGCGGCATGACCAGCCGGGAACTGCTGCGCATGCTGCGCGCCCTCAGCGACCTGAACGTCGTGGGCGCCGATGTCGTCGAGGTCGCCCCCGCATACGACCACGCGCAGATGACGGGGGTCGCGGCCAGCCACGTGATGTACGAGCTGATGTCGCTGCTGTCCGCGCAGGTGTCCCGGTAGGGGGTGGATGCCGCGGGCCGCGGCTCGAGCGGCGGCTGCGCGCGGGCGGCGCGTGTAGCCGCTCACAGCGCGGGCAGCGGCCCGAGGCATCCACCATTCCGGCGCCACTGTCCCAGAACGGACGCACCATGAAGACATGGACACTCCGACGCCGCGCACCCGGCTGACGGGAAGCTATCGACCCGTGGGCGAGGGCGCGCGCCTGCTCGGTCCGCTCGGCGACGACGAGCAGGTCGCCGCGACGCTCGTGCTGCGCCGCCGCGGCGAGGCACCCGATCCCACGGTCCGCGGGCTCTCGACCGAACAGCTCGGTGACCGGTACGGCGCGGATCCGGCCGAAGTCGACGCCGTGCAGAAGGCGCTGACGGATGCGGGCATCGACATCGTGCAGGTGGATGCCGCGACCCGTCGCATCCGGATCTCCGGCCCCGCGGCGCGGATCAATGCCCTGCTCGGCATCCACCTCCAGCGATCGACCGGCGCCGACGGCAGCACGTTCCGGCACTGCGATGACGACGTGACGCTGGCGGATCCGTTGGCCGGGCGCGTCACCGCGGTGCTCGGCCTCGACGATCGCCCGCAGGCGCGCGCACACAGTCGCCGCGCGGCGGCGGCATCGACCTCATACACGCCGCCGCAGGTCGCCGCGAAGTACGACTTCCCCGACGGCGACGGCTCCGGGCAGCACCTCGCGATCATCGAGCTGGGCGGCGGGTTCCGCACCGACGACCTGCAGGCGTACTTCTCCGATCTGGAAGTGCCGCTGCCACAGGTCGCCGCGGTCGGGGTCGACGGCGCCACGAACGATCCGGGGACCGACACCGACAGCGACGGCGAGGTCATGCTCGACATCGAGGTGGCCGGATCCCTCGCGCCCAGAGCCACGGTCACCGTATACTTCGCGCCGAACTCCGACGCCGGGTTCCTCGACGCGATCGCCGAGGCCACGCGTGCCGACCCCGCCCCGACGGCGATGAGCATCAGCTGGGGGCAGAGCGAAGACCAGTGGTCGGCGACCTCGCGCACGTCGATGGATGACGCGATCGCCGACGCCGCCGCCCGCGGCACGACGGTGGCCGCGTCGGCGGGTGACAGCGGCAGCAGCGAGGGCGAGTCCGACGGCGCGGCGCACGTCGACTTTCCGGCATCCAGCCCGCACGCGCTCGGCTGCGGCGGCACCCGGCTGCCGTCGTCGGGCGCCGAGACCGTGTGGAACGACGGCTCGTCCGGCGGGGCGACCGGCGGCGGGGTCAGCGACGTGTTCGCGCTGCCGTCGTGGCAGACATCGGTCGGCGTGCCCGACCGGTCGGGTGGCGGGCCGGGACGCGGCGTGCCCGACGTCGCGGGCGACGCCGATCCCGACACCGGATACCGGGTGCGCGTCGACGGACAGTCCGCCGTCTTCGGAGGCACAAGTGCCGTCGCACCGCTCTGGGCCGCGCTCGTGTGCCGCCTCGCGCAGGGCGCGGGGACCTCGTTCGGGATGCTGCAGCCGCAGCTCTACGCGGGTGTCGGTGCCGGGGCGGTGCCCGCCGGCTTCCACGACATCACCGCCGGTGACAATGGCGCCTATTCGGCCGTCCCCGGCTGGGATGCCTGCACCGGCCTGGGCACCCCGATCGGCACGGCGCTGGCCGGGGTGCTGAGCGCGGGTTCGTAGGGACGGGTGGTGGTGATCCGGCACGGGCACGGGCCTCACTCGTCCCAGCGGATGACCCCCGCGACACTCTCCTCGGCGTGCGCTATCGCGGCCTCGAGCGTGGGGAAGCCGATCGAGTCGGGCTTCGGCTTCTTCGTGCCCGCGCCTTCGAGGCGCACGTAGTAGAGCAGCCGATCGGTGCCGAAGAAGAGCGTGGGCATCTGCCCCTTCTCGAGGGTGCCTTCGAGCGCAGCGAGCTCGTACCAGTAGTCGTACGGCATCCCGGTGATGTCGATCGGGCGGCTGGTGCCGTCGGCGTCCGTCCAGGTGCCGCTGCGCAGAATCTTCACATGTACCAGGATGCCGCGGGCCGCGGCATCCACCGACCGTGCGACCTCGCGAGATTCCGTGCGACCTCGCGAGATTCGGTGCGACCTCGCGGGAGTCGGTGCGACCTCGCGAGATTCGGTGCGACCTCGCGGGAGTCGGTGCGACATCGCGAGGGCCGATCTCACCCCACCTTGACCCACGGGCCCCAGAGAGCCCCGGGCGCCTCGTTGCGCGTGTACCAGCGTGCCTCGAACCTCGACCCCTGGTACGAGACGACGTCGCCGGCGTGGAAGATGCGCGACGGCGTCCAGATCGCGGTGCCGTCGGGCGCCGTGGCCATCTCCTGCCACGGACCCCAGACGTCGCCCGGCTTCTGGTTGCGCGTGTAGTACAGCGCCTCCCAGGTGCGGCCGTCGAACGTCACGGTGTCACCGGCGTTGAACACGCGCGACGGCGTCCAGACGGCGACACCGTCGGGCTCGGTCACGATCTGCTCCCACGCACCCCACGGGTCGCCGGGCTTCTGGCCCTTCGTCCACCAGAGCGCACGCCACTCGGACCCGTCGTACATCACGACATCGCCCTTGTCATAGGTGGTCGAGGCGCTCCAGGCGGCGGGAGCCGGCAGCGTCAGCCCGACCACGACCGGGTCGTGGTCGGAGGCCGCGAACGGATCGGACGCGTCGAACAGCTGGGTCACGTTGTAGTTGTAGCGGCTGTATGCGTAGGCGACCGACTCCTGCGCGTTGATCTGCCAGACGTCGGCGCCCGTCACCATCTTCAGTGCGGCCGGGTTGGCCAGCACGTGGTCGAGCGAACCGGCCAGGCTGTTGTACGAGTACGTGGCCTCGGTCGGGTCGTACGTGCTGCCCAGGTCGGTGTATCCGGCGTCGTAGAGCGCCTCCATCGGATCCTCGTGCGTGTACGCGTTGAAGTCGCCGAGCAGGAATACCTTGTCGGTGCCCGCGTTCGCCGCCGCCTCATCGGCGAAGGTCGCGAGGTCTTGCGCCTGATGCACGCGGGTGCAGTTGAACGCCCCCTGGTCGTAGGCCGGGTCGGTGTTCTCGGCATCGCCGCCGTTCGCGCAGTCGTCGAACAGTCCGTCGGCGTCGGCGCCCTTCGACTTGAAGTGGTTCGCGATGACCACGAACGAGTAGTCGGCGCCCAGCCCCTTCTGCACGAACGCCTGCGCCAGCGGCTCACGTGCGATCGAGAACGACTGCCCCGCCCCCGACTTGTCGGCGAGCACCTGCGAGGCACCCTCCGGGCTGACGTCGGCCGGCTTGTAGATGAACGCGGTGCGGATCACGTCCTGCTGGTCCAGCGACGGCAGCGCCGACGCGGCGGGCGAGGGAACGTACGCCCAGACGCTCGAACCCGCGGCCGTGTTCAACGCGTCGACGAGGCCCGCGAGCGCGGCATCCCGATCTTGACCGAACTTGGCGGAGTTCTCGATCTCTTCCAGCGAGACGATGCTCGCGTCGAGCCGGTTGATGCCGGTCACGATCTTGGCCTGCTGGCGGGCGAAGCTCTCGGCGGTCGCGGCTCCGCGCGGTCCCGAGTTGCCGTCGGCATCGGCGCAGCGGTTGTCGCCGATCCGGTTGCCGTCGCGGTCGGTGTACCAGGTGCAGGTGCCCAGTCCCTGCGCCACGTAGTCCTCGCCGGTGAGGGCGAAGTAGTTCTCGACGTTGAAGGTGGCGAGCCGGATGCCGCTGCCCACGTCGGCCGGATGCTCATTGGCCGCCCGCCGGTCGGAGAAGGTCGCGACATCCGTGCCGGCGTCGGTGACCTGGTGCGTGGGCTGGAAGTTCCAGGTGTCGAACCGGTACTCGAGGATCACGCCGCCGGTGAAGGTGACGGCCGATCCCACGCTCGGGTGGTTGTCGGCGGTCAGCCACGGCACCGGGTCACCGGTGTGCGTGCTGAACACGGCGTAGTTCCACGTCGAGCCGTCGTCGAGCGTGATCGCGCGGCGCGCGTTGTCGGCGGCCGCGGCCTGCGCCGCAGCGCTGCCCGCGGTGCCCGCATCGGTGGGCTGCACGAGCGGGGTGGTGCCGGCGGCGAGCACGAACGAGCCGTAGTAGTTGGTGTCGTAGTTGTCGGAGACGGTGAAGTCGCCCTGCGGGGCGAGCAGCTCGCCCTCGTGCGCCTCGCGCTCGGCGGCGGTGTCGAGCGCGTCCCATGGCAGCGCCGCAGGAGTGACGGCCGGCAGCGGTTCGTCGAGTGCGGTGACGGTGGGCGAGGTGATCTCGGTGGTGCCCTCGTACTCCTGCACCTCGCCGGTCACGCTGACGCTGTCGCCGATCTTCACCTGCGCGGCCGACCGCGAGCCGTAGACGAAGACCGCGTCGGAGGCGCCGGGCGTGGCATCCTTCACCCCGCCCGTTCCACCGGTCTGCAGGTAGAAGCCGTTGAACCCTCCGGTCGGATACGCGGCCGTGACGACGCCCGTGGTGGTGACCATCCGGTTCGCGTAGGGCGAGGTGTCGGTGTCGGTCCCCTGGATCGCCGCAATCGTCACGGTCGGCGTGGGACCTGCCACGTCGATGGTGAAGGATGCCGTCGCACCGGCGTCGTTCGCGTCGGTCACGGTGACGGTGACCTGGCTGCTGCCCGCCTGCGTCGGGGCGCCCGAGATCACGCCGGTGGCGGGTGCGAGGGTGAGTCCGGACGGCAGGCCGTCGGCCGTCCAGGTGACGGGATCGGCGCCGCCGGTCTGCTCGAGGGTCAGTGAGAACGCCTCGTCGACGGTGCCGTGCTGGGTGCCGGGGTTCGTGACCGTGATGGTCGGGGCGGCCGCGCCGCTGTTCTGCGGGTCGGGTGCGCCCGCGGTGAAGTCGGTGGCGTTCTGGTCGCTGTCGGCACCGTTCGTGCGCGCGTCGGCCGTCGTGTTCGACAGGGTGGGCGCCGCGGCGTCGCCCTCGAAGTCGTTCGCCCCGCCGAAGCCGACGAAGTCGACGACCGCGTCGGTGCCCGCACACGTCGCGCCGCAGATGAGCGCCGCGGCCGAGGAGACCAGCGCGACCTTGCCCTGCGTGCCCGACATGGCCAGGGTGCCGGTCGCGTCGGGCGTCGGCAGCGCCTCGGTACCGCCGGATCCCTTGGCCTCCTGCACCAGGTAGTGCCCCTTGCTCGGGATGCTGCCGCTCAGCGCCGTCGGCGTCCAGCTGGTGCCGGTGGCCGAGGCGTACTGCACGCTCCACCCGTCGAGGCTGATCGCGGCGCCGGTCGGGTTGTACAGCTCGATGAAGTCGTTCGTGTAGGTGGCGCCGGAGTTGCCGCCGCCCCCGTAGACCTCGCTGATCACGACGTTCGTGCCGCCCGTGTCTGCGGTGGCCGGTGCCGCGAGCGCGAGGCTCGTGGCGGCGGCCGTGATCAGACAGACGGCGGCGGTGGCGATGCGGTTCATTCCGACACTCCCTTGCAAGGAAACAGATCCGTGAGGAACCTGCTTGTGAGGAACCGGTCTTGAGACACTGCGGAGCGCGCTGTGGAGTTCCGATGCGCGCGCGATTCCCCCACCTTGGCACGGGCCTCGGACACGCACCACCCCCTGTGCGAAGTCGTCTCCGGACGTGCACGAAGTGTTCACCGGGCTGCGCCGGCACCGGGGTCAGCGAGCGGCGTTTGGCCGTGGCATCCCCCACCCGGCACACTCGAAGAAGACGACGCGAAGGAGCATCCGCCATGGCTGAGATCCCCGGCACCAGCGACATCCTGCGGCTCGACGACGAGCTCACCGACGGCGAGCGCGCGCTGCGCGACACGGTCCGGGAGTTCGTCGACCGGCGCATCCGTCCGCACATCGCTCAGTGGTTCGACCAGGCCTACTTCCCCACCGAGATCGTGCCCGAGATGGCGCAGCTCGGAGTGCTGGGCATGCACCTGCACGGCTACGGATGCGCCGGCCGCAGCGCCGTCGAATACGGGCTGGCGATGCAAGAGCTCGAGGCGGGCGACTCGGGCATCCGCACCTTCGTGTCGGTGCAGGGGTCACTGGCGATGTCGGCGATCTCGACGTTCGGCTCGGAGGCGCAGAAGCAGCACTGGCTGCCGCGCATGGCCGCGGGCGAGGCGATCGGATGCTTCGGCCTCACCGAGCCCACCGCCGGCTCCGACCCGGCCCACATGCTCACGACCGCACGGCTCGAGGGCGGCGAATGGGTGCTGAACGGCGCGAAGCGCTGGATCGGACTCGCCTCGATCGCCGACGTCGCGATCATCTGGGCGCGCACCGACGAGGGCGTGCGCGGGTTCGTCGTGCCGACCGAGACGGCCGGGTTCACGGCGACGCCCATCCCGCAGAAGCTGTCGATGCGCGCGTCGATCCAGTGCGACATCGTGCTCGACGATGTGCGGCTGCCGGCCGATGCCGTGCTTCCCGACGCGAAGGGGCTGCGCGGCCCGTTCTCGTGCCTCAACGAGGCGCGGTACGGCATCGCATGGGGCGCGGTCGGCGCCGCACGCGACAGCTACGAGGCGGCGCTCGGCTACGCGCTCGAGCGCACGCAGTTCGACCGGCCGATCGCGGGGTTCCAGCTCACGCAGTCGAAGCTCGTGGACATGGTGCTCGAGATCCAGAAGGCGCAGCTGGTCGCGCTGCGGCTGGGGCGGCTGAAGGACGCCGGGAAGCTCGAGCCGCAGATGATCTCGCTCGCGAAGCTCAACAACACGCGCATCGCGATCGAGATCGCCCGGCAGGCGCGCACCGTGCTCGGCGGTAACGGCATCACTCTGGAGCACTCGCCGCTGCGGCACGCCGCCAACCTCGAGTCGGTGCGCACCTACGAGGGCACCGACGAGGTGCACACGCTCATCCTGGGGCAGCACATCACCGGCATCGCGGCGTTCCGCTGAGGGGTGGATGCCGCCTCGCCGGCCTACCCGCGGGTGCCCCGTACGTCCCATCCTCGCCTCAGGCGAGGAAAAAGGCCGAGCCGAGGGCGTTTCCGCGCGATTCGGCCCTCGCCCCGGCAGATCTCCTCGCCCGGGGCGAGGAGCGGGCGGTGCCGCGAGCCGTGCGACCTCGCGGATTCCCGTGCGACCTCGCGAGGTCGCACCGTATCTCGCGAGGTCGCACCGCGCCGCGGCATCCACCTGCCATACTCACGGCATGTGGATCGGGTGGATCGAGTTCGACCTGCTGCTGGGTGACGTGCAGTCTTTGAAGGAGAAGCGGGCCATCGTGCGGCCGATCCTGGCCGATCTGAGTCGGCGCACCGAGGCGGCGGCCGCCGAGGTCGGGTCGCAGGATCTGCGGCGGCGCGCACAGCTCGGCGTGTCGGTCGTGGGGTCGGATGCCGCGCACATCCGCGATGTGCTCGACCGCGCCGAGCGGCTGCTGGCCGACGACCATCCCGAGATCGTGCTGCTGTCGGCCCGGCACGGGCTCAGCTCGAGCGACGACTGATCTCAGACCAGCCAGTCCTCGAGCGGGCGTTCGCCCGCGTCGCGCGCGGCCAGCCACTCGTGCAGCGCGGCGATGATCACCGCCGAGCGATCGCCCCGGCCACGAGGAAACCGGCGCGGCGGCACGAGAAGCAGCGCCGCGAACGGCGCGCCCTGGGCCGCAGCATCCATCAACAACGGACGGAAGTCCTTGATGTTCTCCGTGACGATGCGGCGATGGGATGCTGCAGCCACCCGGAACACGTCGGCATCGGGCGCGCCGCGCAGCTCGTCATCGGCCACGACCGACACGACGTCATGGCCGCGTTCTCGCAGCGCGATGGCGATCGCCTCGCCATAGTGCTCGTCGAGCAGCAGCGCATTCGTCATGCCAGAAGCCGACGCTGCGACTCCCACGAGGCGAGCGCCTCTTCGGCCGTGCGCTCGTTTTCGGCGATCTCATCGTCGATCTCGGGCCCGTTCGAGCCGTAGTACGCCAGGACCACCCGCACAGAACCCACCGGCAGGTCGAAATCCGCCGCCACGCGTTCGAGCGCTCCCTCACCACGCGGCTCGCTGTCGCGCAGGGCGGCGACGACCTCCCAGACATCGGGACCCGTGGCAAGACCTGCGCGCCTGCCACTCGGCCCGTCGCGGAAGACGATGCCCGGGAACTCCTGCGACCGCAGCCCCTCGTCGACGAGCCGCTGCGCCCAGCCCGACGGGGTGGTGTCACGTGCGGCGGCGCCGCGCCGCAGACGATCGAGCACGACGTCGTCGAACCTGATGGACAGCGGAGAAGAAGTCATGCGCTACAGTGTAGCGCATCGCATACGGATTGTTCGCCGCGCGGCGCTCCACGTGCACGTCAGTCGCAGGCAGGTGGATGCCGCGGCTACTCCCCCACGCGGATGCCGTCGCCGAGCGCCCCCAACGCGCGGCGCGCGACATCGCCCGGAGCTCCGGCGTTCTCATGCGTGGCCCACCAGGTGAGCGCGACGAGGGTCGCCGACTGCGTGGCCGACGCGATGGCCGCCGGCACGACGTCGTCGGGATCGAGCCCGAGGCGCGCAGCCGCGAAGGCGATGAGGTCGCGCCGCCACAGCTGGAACGGCTCGGACTGGTACTCGTGCAGCTCGGCGGTCGTCGCGATCAGCTGCAGGCGCGTGCGCTCGGTCTCATCGGCCTCGACGAGCGGGTCGAACACCGAGACGACGGCCTCTTCGATCGCCGTGAGCAACGGCACATCGGGGTCGGCGGCCGCCAGCGCGTCGCGCAGCTTGGTGACGGCCTGACTGAGCGATCCCCACACCACATCGGCCTTCGAGGGGAAGTATCGGTGCAGAGTGCGCACGCTCACACCCGACTCCGTGGCGATCTGCCCCATCGTCACCGCAGCGTACCCGTGCTCAGCGATCACCGCGAGCGCGCGGCGCCCCAGCTCTTCCGGGTCGACGAGAACCGGCCTGCCGCGACGCCTGGTTTCCATGCGGCAAAGCTACCGCTTGTCACTGCATGATTTCTGGCAGGGTGTGCCGCAAGCCGTGGCATCCACCCCTCACAGCGCGAGGTGCAGGCGCACCGCCGTGTCGAGCTCGGCTATCAGGTCGGCAGTCATACCACTCCTGCCACCGTGGACCGCTACGCCCCCACGATGCGCAGCCCGCGCGCGCCGAGGGCACGCCGGTCGGCGCGCAGCGAGGTCAACAGGCGGTCGAGGTTCGCCTGCGTGTGGCGGGAGAGAGCGGATGCCGCGGCCTCCGGATCGCGGGCCCGCACCGCTTCGACGATCGCGGCGTGCTCCTGCCACGCGGCATCCCGCCCCTCTTCACTGCGCAACTCGAGCCAGCGCGCCCGGGCCATGCGCGTGACCGCATCGCGCACCGCCTGCGTGAGGAAGGGGTTGCCGCCCAGCGCGGCGAGGCCCACGTGGAAGTCCGAGCCGAGCACCATGCCGGCGTCTTCTCCGGCCGGCACCTCGTCGGCCGACAGGCTCGCGAGCTCGGCGTCGGTCGCGCGCTCGCACGCCAGGCGCGCGGCGGCGATCTCGACGGCCTCGCGGTACTCGGCGAGCGCCGCGACCTCGTCGAGGTCGATCGGAGCGACCAGCCACGCGCGTCCGTCGCGGGCGACCAGCCCTTCGCCCTCGAGCCGCATCAGCGCCGCCCGCACCGGGGTGCGGCTGGCGCCGTGCTCGGACTCGAGCCCGCGCTCGCTCAGGTGGGCGCCGGGCACGAGATCGAGCGAGAGGATCGCGCGGCGCACCTGCGCGTAGACGTGGTCGGTCTGTGAGGGCATCGGGGCTCCCGTCTGGCTGCGCGTGGCACCGGGCGAACCGGCGCGTGGGCTCTCAGTATGGGGCGCGAGTTGGCGTCCGGCTTGGTATACCACTACGGTATACCAACATGAGCACGTCGATCGATGGCACACGACCTCTGGGCGCACGCCCCTGGATCATGCTCGTCGTCGCCGTGCTCGCCCAGGCCGCGGGCACCGTGCTGCAGTCGGCGCCGGCGTTCCTCATCCCCCTGCTGCACACCGAGCGCGGCATGTCGCTCGCGCAGGCCGGACTGCTCGCCTCCGCCCCGACGCTCGGACTCGTCATCACGCTCGTCGCGTGGGGCGCCCTGACCGACCGGATCGGCGAGCGCTGGGTCATCGCCGGCGGGATGGCGCTGACCGCGCTTGCGGCGCTGGGCGCGATCTTCGCGTCGGGATACCTCGGCCTCGGCGCCTTCCTGCTGTTGGGCGGCGCCGCCTCGGGCAGCACGAACGCCGCGAGCGGGCGCGTGGTGATCGGCTGGTTCCCGAAGCACCGGCGGGGGCTGGCCATGGGCATCCGGCAGATGTGCCAGCCGCTGGGCGTCGCGGTCGCGGCCCTGGCGATCCCGTCGCTGGCTTCGTCCGGAGGCGTCGGCGCCGCCCTGGCACTGCCCCTCGTGCTGACGGCGGTGCTGGCCGTGGCCAGTGCCGCGCTCATCGTCGATCCGCCGCGGCCGGCGCGGGCCGCGGCATCCCCCCACCAGTCCAACCCGTATCGCTCGCGCCTCGGACTCGTGCGCATCCACGCGGCGTCGGCGCTGTTGGTCGTGCCGCAGTTCACCGTGTCGATCTTCGGGCTGGTCTGGCTGACCGTCGACCGAGGCATGAGCGCCGCCGCTGCGGGCATCGTCGTCGGCATCTCGCAGTTCGTCGGAGCCCTCGGCCGCGTCGCCGTCGGCGTGCTCTCCGACCGGGTCGGCAGCCGGCTGCGACCGCTGCGGTGGGTCGCGTGGGCCGCGGCGGCGGTCATGGTGGTGCTGGCGCTGAGCGAGCTCGCGCCCGTGTGGGCGGGAGCGGCCGCACTCATCGTGGCCGCGACCGTCACGGTCGCCGACAACGGGCTCGCCTACACCGCGGTCGCCGAGATCGCCGGGCCCTTCTGGTCGGGACGGGCCCTGGCGACCCAGAACACCGGGCAGTTCCTCGCCGCATCGATCGTCGGCCCCGCGGTGGGCGCGCTCATCACGGTCGCGGGCTATCCGCTGGCATTCGCGGCCGTCGCACTCGCACCGGTGGTGGCGGTGCCGATCATCCCTCGCGATGCGGGGTGGGATGCCCCGGGCGCGGCGGATGGGAGGGATGCCGCGGGCGCGGCTTCTGCGCCGGACGCGGCCGCGGCATCCACACCGTCCGCCGACGCCGCGCGGCGATAGATCTGACGCCATTGCGCGGTCTCCGCCCGCCGTGTACGCAACAGCGACAGATCTGCGGCGCGAATTCACTCCGTGCGCGCGTCCCCGCCCGTCAGTAGCATTCGGTTGACCGCCGATGAGAAGGGGCCGCCGATGAGCGACCAGAGCCCGCCGCCCACGCCCGAGCAGTCGCGTCCGCCCGTGCCTCCGCAGCCGCCCCTGCCGCCCGTGCCGCCCAGCCCACCCGCGACCCTGCCCCCGGAGCAGCCGGCCGTCGCCGAGCTGCGCGCACTCGTCGCCCCGGCGGGGTGGCGCCTGACCGCGCTCCTGGCCGCCTCGGTCGTCGGCGTCGGGCTGGTCATGGCCGTCATCGCCTACCTCGCCGTGGGCCTGCGGCAGGGTGACGGCAGCATCGAGATCGCCTCGCCGCTCGGGTGGATCGCACTCCTCTGGGTCGCGCTCCTGGGCGGTGGCGTGGCGGCGAGCGCGGGTGCCGAGACCTCCGGGCAGTTCGTCACCGCGGCATCCGCCGATCTCTCACTCATCGCCGTCGGCGTCTTCGCCACCATCGCGGCGCTCGCGGTCCTGCTCACGCGTCTGCTCGGTGAACGGCGCCCGCCGCGACCATGGTGGGCGCTGCTCATGCGCTCGGCGGCCGAAGCGGTCATGGTCTCGGTGGTCGTGACCGTCCTCGCGGCCGTCGTGCGCGTCGGCGGCGAGAGCACGAACGCGTTCTTCACGGCATCCTTCACCATCACGGCGCACCCGTTCCGCGTGTTCGCGCTCGTGTTCGTCACACTCACCCTCGCCACCCTCGGCGCACGCCTACGCAGCGTGCGCCCGTCCCGCGGGCTGTCGATCTTCCTGTTCCATCTGCGCGAGGCGGGCACGTATGCCGGCGTGCTGCTGGGTCTGTTCTCGCTCGCGATGCTCGTCGCCTTCATCGTCGGTGCCATCCGTGCCGACGCGCCCGAGGCCTTCCTGCTCTGGGCGCCGCTCGGGGTCAACGCCGCCGCGCTCGCACTGGGTATGGCGCAGTTCGGCGCCGTGCGGGTGTCGGCGCTGATGGCCGAGCCGCGCACGTATCACCTGTGGGACCTCACCGGCACCTGGAGCATCGCGATCATCGTCGTCACGGTTCTCGTCCTCGCGTTCCTGTGCGTGTTCCTCGGTGCGAGGCGCGTGCGCACGGGACGCGTCGAGGTCGTGCGGGTGTGGCCGCTGCCGGTCATCGTGCTGGGCGTCTCGCTGGTGATGTATCTCCTGCTGCTGATGATCCGCGTCACCGCGAACCTCTTCGCCGTGGGCGGCGACATCCTCATCACGCCGACGTGGGAGACGCCGTTCCTCATCGCGGTGTTCGCGCTGCTGGTCTCACTCGGCGCCGAGGTCGCACCGGGTGTGCTCCATGGAGCCGGCCCGGCTCTGTTCGGCGTGCTGGCGGGCCGCCGCGCCGCGGCCCGCTGGGTCGCCGGGCCCACTGCCGCCCCTCTGCCGGGGAAGGAGGCGATGGATGCCGCTGCCTCTGTGCCCGCGGCATCCACCCCCACCCCTCCCGTGTTCAGTCGCGCCGCCAGACGCGGCGTGATCATCGGCGGATCAGCGATCGTCGGGCTCGGCGTGCTGATCGCGGCGGGGTTCGGAGCCGTGGCGGTCGTCAACGGTCAGAACGGACCCGACGCTCCGGTGCGCGCTTACCTCGATGAGATCGCCGACGGGCGCGCCGATGCGGCCTCGCGGCTGCTCGACCCGGGCATCCGCAACGACGAGCGGACGCTCCTCACCGACGCCGCCTTCGCCGACGCTGCCCAGCGCATCGTCGTCTCCGACGTGCGGACGACCGAGAAGGCCGACGGGCGCGCCACCGTCACCGCGACGTTCTCGCTCGACGGCGAGGCGTTCACGCGAGACTTCTCGGTCGTTTCGGGCCCGAAGAAGTGGCTCGTGCTCGACACCTGGAAGCTCGCCGGCGACCCGTTACTCGTGCCGGTCACCGTCAGCGGGGACGTGCCCGACGTGACCGTGGGCACCACGAAGATCGAGATGCCCGGCGGCGAAGAGACCCTCGCCTACCCCAGCGTTCAGGTGTATGCGTATCCAGGCATATACCGCGTGACGATCGGCGGCACCGGGACGTTCTTCGATGCGACCGGCGGCGGAGATCTGCGGGTCGTGCCCGATGGATACGCGACCGTGCAGGCGTCGCTCACGCCCACCTCTGCGCTGAAGGACGCCGTCCTCGCCAAGGTCGAGGAGCGCGCGAAGGCGTGTGTGACCGTGCCGACGAACATGGATGACGCATGCCCGTACGCGGTGCGACAGGATGACCTCGCGGCCATGAAGCTGCTGAGCGCGCCGAGCGGCTTCTCGGAGTTCGACGCGTCATCGTTCAGCACCCAGTACGACGGATCCGTGTCGGTGACCGAGGAGCCCACGGACTGGAACCCCGATCCAGACGCCCGGGAGTACGAGTTCGGCCTGCAGGGCACCTATACCGTCGACGGCGACACGGTCACCGTCTCGTTCAGCGACAGCTGGTGGTGAGCCCCGGGCCGCGGCATCCCTCATCGGTTCCTCCCCAGGCGGGGGTGCCGGACGAGTTGTCCACGGATCTGCGAACCCGTGGCCGGCGGGTGTTCCGGCGCGCGTAGCGTCTCGGGACATGACCACCACGACCGTCGAATCCGCCCTCTCCCTCACCGTCGTGCTGCGCGGAGTCGATCCGCCCGTCGAGCGCACGCTCGCGGTCGGTGCGCACCACACGCTGGCCGACGTGCACCGTGCGATCCAGATCGCGTTCGACGGCGACACCGACGCACGGCACGTGTTCAGCGATCAGGAGCCGTTCCCCGGCGGGTTCCCCGCCTCGCCCGAGTACGAGCGCGACGTCTGCGCCTGGTATCGCGGGCAGGAGCACTACGGCTGGCGACCGCGGCGGCGATGGGGCGACACCTGGACGATGATCGACTGGCGCGATCCCAATGTGCTGAGCGAGTCGACCGCAGGGGTGACCGATGCGTTCGCGGGCTCGTCGCGACTGCACTACCGGTGCGACGACCCGTGCGGACGCGGCGACGACGCCTGGTTCACGATCGATGCGCGGGAGTCGGCCGCTGATCCGTCGGCGCTGCGCGTGGTGAGCGGGCGCGGGCGCTCACCCCTGTCGCTGTTCGCCGTCGCCGAGTACGCACAGCTGCTGCGGGAGTACTCCGATGAGCAGCATCCCGAGCACGACGCGGCCGTCGCGCGGCTGACGCGGGCGTGCGGCCCATGGGACGGCTTCGATCCGCGAGGTTTCGATCCGCGCTGGGCACAGCAGCGGCTGGACCGTCTGCACGATTACAGCGGCACGCGCGAGCGGACGGTGCTGGATGCCGTGGCCGAGCAGCTCCCGTCGTCGAACGCCTCCGGCCTGCAACGGCACCTCCTCTCGCACGGTCTGCATGTGCCGCCGACGGTGACCCCGGGCGACGCCGCCCGGTTCGTGCGCCCGTACTCGTGGTTCATCGAGCACTGCCGCGAAGGCCTGCCGCTCGAGGACGGGCTGCTCACGCCCGAGCACCAATGGGAGTGGGTGGATGCCACGGAGTGCGACCCGGCACGGTTCGCCGTCTTCCAGGCATCGGCGCGGGCGCTCAAGCTCGTGCGCACCTTGCAGGGGCGCCTGCTGACGCTGAAGGGGGCGCTGCCGCTGGCCGATGATCCGCTCGCGCTGTGGGAGCGGGTCGCGCGCGAGTTCCCGGAGGGACGGCGATACACCGTGCGGCTGGCGGAGGTCCTGTTCTTCCTGGCGATCGTGGACGGGTCGATCTCTCGCGAGGGCGACGACGGCGGGCTGCAGCGCATCGCCCGCGTGCACGACCTGCTCGAGCGCCCCGATCGAACCCGGCATCCGCGCCACTGGGCCGAGCCGTGGAACGAGCTCTGGGACGACGAGCCCGCCGCGCTCCCGAACCGACCGGTGGCCGTCGACACCTCGGCCGTCGGCACGCTGATCGCGCCCTTGGCCGAACGTCTCGAACCGCTCGGGCTGACGCCGGTCACCCCCGGCACGTGGACGGCGACGCCGCTGCTGAAGGAGTTCGCGCGCAGTGTGCTGACGATGCGCACGACGGCGTCGGTCGCGTCGCGCACGTGGGAGTACGGGCGGGCGGACTTCTGAGGGGTGCTGCGCGCAACGACGACGGATGTGCCGGCGGGCGGCGAGCCGCGGCATCCATCCACCCCAGCGGGATGCCCCGCGTACGATCGAAGCACCGCATCCGCTCTCGCAGGGAGGCCCACCCGTGCCCACACCCGACGCCCTCGCCCACGCCGAAGACCTCGCCGCGTTCGTCGCCGCGTCGCCGTCGAGCTACCACGCCGCCGCCGAGGTCGCGCGCCGGCTCGAGGCCGCCGGGTTCACCCGGCTCGACGAGACCGATGCGTGGCCGGCGCAGGCCGGCGGCCGGTTCGTCGTCGTGCGCGACGGCGCCGCGATCGCCTGGGTCGTGCCCGAGGGCGCCGCCGCGACGACCGGGGTGCACGTGTTCGGGGCGCACACCGATTCGCCCGGACTCAAGCTCAAGCCGCAGCCGACGACCGGCTCGCACGGCTGGTTGCAGGCGGGTGTCGAGGTGTACGGCGGTCCCCTGCTGAACTCGTGGCTCGACCGCGAGCTGACCCTGGCCGGCCGGGTCGTGCTCGACGACGGCACGCAGGTACTGGCATCCACCGGGCCGCTGCTGCGGCTGCCGCAGCTGGCCATCCACCTCGACCGAGGCGTCAACGACGGGCTCGCCCTCGACAAGCAGCGGCACACCCAGCCGGTCTGGGGCCTCGGCGAACCGCAGTCCGCGGACCTGCTCGACGCCGTCGCCGCATCGGCGGGGGTGGACGCCGGGCGCATCCGCGGATACGACCTGGTCACCGCCGACACCGCGCGCGGTGCGGTGTTCGGGCACGACGGCGCGTTCTTCGCCGCCGGACGTCTCGACGACCTCGCCTCGGTGCACGCCGGCGTCGTCGCGCTCGCGCAGCACACGGCGCGCGAGCACGTCGCGATGCTGGCGGTGTTCGACCACGAAGAGCTCGGGTCGTCGACACGCTCGGGCGCTGCCGGGCCGTTCCTGGCAGAGGTGCTCGAGCGGGTCTGGCTGGGGCTGGGCGCCGACCGCGAGCAACAGCTGCGGGCGCTGTCGGCGTCGTGGTGCGTGTCCAGCGACGTCGGGCATTCGGTGCACCCGAACTATCCGGAGAAGCACGACCCCGTGGTGCAGCCGCTGCTGGGTTCGGGTCCGATCCTCAAGATCAACGCGAACCAGCGCTATGCGACCGACGCCCCGGGCGCCGCCGCGTGGCACGCGTGGTGCGACGCGGCGGGCGTGCACAGCCAGGAGTTCGTCTCGAACAACGCCGTGCCGTGCGGCTCGACGATCGGGCCGATCACCGCGACGCGGCTGGGCATCCGCACGGTCGACGTGGGCATCCCCATCCTGTCGATGCACTCGGCCCGCGAGCTGGCCGGTGTCAGCGACCTCGACGCACTGTCCCGCGTTGCGGGCGCGTTCTTCGCGGCGTAGCCGCGGGGCCGCGGCATCCCGCACCCGCCGCGCCCGGTGCACCGGACGCGGCACACCGTGAGGGTGCAACGGGTGGACGAGAGCGTGGGTGGTTCCCTACGCCTCGTCCACCAGCTGCACTCTCAGCGCCGAGTGCCGGGGAAGGGGCGGGATGCCGTGAGCCGCCCGGCCCCGCGCGCCCGGGCACGTGCGTACCATGGCGAGACGGGAGGGAATCATGGTCCAGGTCCGCGTCGCCGGTGTCGCGCTCGACGCCACGGGGCAGCATGTGATCCTGCTGCAGCCGATCGACGCCCTTCCCACCGAGAGCCGGCTGCTGCCGATCTGGATCGGCGCCATGGAGGCCACCTCGATCATGGTCGCGATCGAGGGCGCTGAGACGCCCCGCCCCCTCACCCACGACCTGCTGCGCACGATGCTCGAGACGCTCGGCGCCACCGTCGAGCGCGTCGAGGTCACCCGCATCGACGACGGCACGTTCTACGCCGAGATCACCGTGAACGCGGCCGGCGCCGTGCACCGGATAGACGCCCGCCCGTCGGATGCGGTGGCCCTCGCCTCGCGCACGGCGGCACCGATATTCGTGGCCGACGAGGTGCTCGAAGAGGCCGGCGTCGAGGACGTCATCACCGAGGCCGAGGCGGAGGCCGACGTCGAAGAGTTCTCGAAGTTCATCGACGAGGTCGACCCCGACGACTTCAAGGAATAGACCGCGCGCACGGCCGCCATGTATCGCCGGGCGTGCGCCGCGCCTCTGCGCAGAGGGGATCGCGCCGTCCGCTGGGGATGGACCGCGGCATCCCTCTGATGGAGACGATCGATGATGACTGTTCTGACGACCGCCGACGATGCCACCGCGCGACTGCGCGAGGTGCTCGGCGAGAGGCTTTTCGCCGCCGGCGACGACGGGTACGACGCGGCGCGACAGACCTGGAACCTGGTGACCGACCAGCGTCCCTTCGCGGTCGCCGTTCCGCGCACCGACGAGGAGGTGGCCGCGGTCGTGGCAGCGGCCGCGGCGTCGGGTCTGCGCATCGCGCCGCAGGCGACGGGACACGGCGCGGGCCCGCTGCGCGGCGCCGACCTCGGCGACACCGTCGTCGTCTCGCTGCGCGAGATGCGCGGCGTGACCGTGGATGCCGCCGCGCGCACCGCGACCGTGCAGGGCGGAGCGGTCTGGCACGACGTGCTCGCCGCCTCGTCGCCGCACGGACTGACCGCGCCGCACGGCAGCGCCGGTGACGTCTCGGTCGTCGGGTACACGCTCGGCGGCGGCGTCTCGTTCTACGGACGCGCCCACGGGCTCGCTGTCAACACCGTGCGCCGCGTGCGCGTGGTCACGGCGACGGGCGAGACGGTGACCGCCTCCGCCGACGAGAACGCCGAACTGTTCTGGGCGCTGCGCGGTGGGGCCGGCGCGTTCGGCGTGGTCGTCGAGATGACGATCGACCTGCTGCCCTACGCCGACGTGTTCGCGGGGCTGCTGCTGTGGGACGGGTCACGCGCCGGCGAGGTCGCCCGCGCGTGGGCGGCGTGGACCGCGACCGCACCCGAGACTGTGACGACCGCGCTGCGGGTCATGCACTTCCCGCCGGTGCCCGAGTTGCCGCCGTTCATCTCCGGGCGCTCGGTCGTCGCGATCGACGGGGCGATGCTGGAGGAGGATGCCGCGGCCGCCGAGATCCTCGCGCCGCTGCGCGCCCTCGGACCCGAGATGGACACGTTCGAACGGATGCCGGCGGCCGGCCTCACCGGGGTGCACATGGATCCGCCCGAGCCGTCGGCCGCCGTGTCGGAGCACGCGATGCTCACGGCACTCGACGAGGCGTTCGTCGACGCCTTCGTGGAAGCGTCGTTCGCGGCGCGGCCGATGATCAGCGAGATCCGGCACTGCGGCGGCGCACTCGCGCGCGAAGCCGCCGATGCCGGCGCGGTCAGCGCCCTGGAGGGCGAGTACCTGTTCTCGTCGCTGGCCCTCGTGCCGGTGCCGCAGGCGGTGCCCGGCGGGGTCGCGGCGTGCGGCGCCGTGGCCGATGCCGTGCGCCCGTGGCAGGGGTCCGGTCTCGCCCTGACCTTCGTCGACCTGCCCGAACGCGACCTCGCGGCGGGCTTCGGCGCGAGTGCCGCGCGCATCGCCGCGCTGCGCCGCGCGCACGACCCGGCGGGAGTCTTCGTCTCGGCGCGCCCGGTGGGGTGAGGCCGGGATCGGGCACGGGCACGGTGGCCCGCGGCATCCACACCCCTCCCCCGATCGGTGAGAGTGCAACTGGTCGCCGAGAGGTAGGGAACCACCCACGCTCTCGTCCACCCACTGCACTCTCACGGTCTCCGGGAGGGCGCACACACCCGACCATGGCGAATCCGCACCGCACCGGTAATGTGTGCTCGTGGCAAACCAACGGCGGACTCCGGGCTCGCAGACTTCACTTCGTGAAGCCAACCGGGCGCGAATCATCGCCGCGATCAAGAAGCACGGCAGCCTCACCCAGGTCGAGCTGGCCGGTGTCACGGGGCTGTCTCCGGCGTCCGTCTCGAACATCGTGCGCGAGCTCGTCAGCGTCGGCGTGCTGCGCACGAGTCCCAGCACGCGCAGCGGACGCCGCGCCACCCTCGTCTCCTTCGCCCGCGCGGTCGGCCTGGTCGCCGGCATCCACGTGTCGGCCCGTCACATGCGCGTCATCGTCGCCGACGTCAACTGCACCGTGCTGAGCGAGCACCACATGCCGTTGGCCCGCGATCACCGCGCCGACAACGAGCTCGACCGTGCGTCGCTGATGCTGGCCGACATGCTCGGCGACCTCGACTCGGCCATCGACGAGCTGGTGGGCGTGGGGCTCGCCGTCTCGGCACCGATCGAGCGCGCCACCGGCCGGGTCGCCGGCCGCGGCATCCTGCGCGGGTGGACCGGCGTCGACATCCCCGACGTCATGCACCGCCGCCTGCGCCGACCCGTCTATCTCGACAACGCCTCGAACCTGTCCGCCCTCGCCGAAGCGCGACTGGGCGCTGCGCGCGGCAAGCAGAACGTCGTGTTCCTCGACGTCGGCGAGGGCATCGGCTCGGGGCTGCTCCTCGGCGGCCAGGTGCTGCACGGGCACAACGGCACGGCCGGCGAGCTCGGTCACACGATCATCATGGAGGACGGCCCGCTCTGCCGCTGCGGCAACCGCGGATGCCTCGAGGCCATCGCCGGCGGCCCCGCGATCATCGACCGGCTCGACGTCCCCGGCGGCACGATGAAGCTCGGCGACATCGTGCTGCGCGCGATGGTGAACGACGGGCCGAGTATCCGCGCCCTGGCCGAGGCCGGGCGGCACATCGGCCTGGCCACCGGCAATCTGTGCAACCTCTTCGACCCCGAGCGCATCGTCGTCGGCGGCGACCTCGCCCGCGCCGGCGAGCTGCTGCTCGGCCCGATCCGCGTGGCCATGGAGCACGCGGTCATCGTCGATCCGACGCGCGCCCCGGACGTCGTCCAGGGACAGCTGGGACTGGATGCCGCGGCCATGGGCGCGATCGTCCACGCGATCGACGAGACCAATGTGAGGGCGGCTGCCATGTGAGGGCGGGATGCCGCGCGGCGCCGCCGCCGCGGCATCCACCATCGCCGTTGCCAAACTGTTGCGTTCAAGTCTTGACGCCAAGACTTCATTCCTGGCATGCTCAGGGAGTCGCCACAGCGGTCGACACAGCAACGGAGGATTTCAATGAAGAAGATCAGCATGAAGAGGGCGCTCGTCGCGACGACCGCGTTGCTCTTGTCTGCGGGCATGCTCTCGGCGTGTTCCAACGGCGCGCAGAAGGCGACCGACAACGGCTCGGCCGCCGCCGGCAACGCGAGCTCGGCCAAGATCGGCCTGCTCCTGCCCGACAACGTGACCGAGCGCTACGCGAGCGCCGACAAGCCCTACTTCGAGGCCAAGGTCAAGGACCTCTGCTCGGGCTGCTCGGTCCTGTACGCGAACGCCGACGGCGACGCCGCCAAGCAGCAGCAGCAGGCCGAGTCGATGCTCACCCAGGGCGTCGACGTCCTGGTCCTCGACCCGTTCGACGGCAAGGCCGCGGCCGCCATCGTCAACCAGGCGAAGGCGAAGAACATCCCGGTCATCTCGTACGACCGCCTCGTCGACAGCGCCGACGTCTCGTACTACGTGTCGTTCGACAACGAGAAGGTCGGGCAGCTGCAGGCGCAGGCGCTCGTCGACCGCATGAAGGAGCTCGGCCTGCCCAGCGACGCCGGGATCATCATGGTCAACGGCTCGCCGACCGACCCGAACGCGGCCCAGTTCAAGAAGGGCGCGCACAGCGTCATCGACTCGTCGGGCCTGAAGGTGCTCGCCGAGTACGACACACCCGGATGGGAGCCCGCCAAGGCCCAGGACTGGGTCTCGGGCCAGGTGACCAAGTTCGGTGACAAGATCCAGGGCGTCTACGACGCGAACGACGACACCGCCGGTGGCGCGATCGCGGCGCTGAAGGCGGGCGGCATCTCGCCGCTGCCCCCGGTGACGGGTCAGGATGCCGCGCTCTCGGGCATCCAGCGCATCATCTCGGGCGACCAGTACATGACCGTCTACAAGGCGTTCAAGCCCGAGGCCGACCAGGCCGCCGAGCTCGCCGTCTCGCTGGCCAAGGGCGAGAGCCCGAAGGCCGACACCACCGCCGACACCGCGAGCGGGGCATCCATCCCCTCGTTCCTGCTGACCCCGGTGGCCGTCACGGTCTCGAACATCATGGACACGGTCGTGAAGGACGGGCTGTACACGGTTGACCAGATCTGCACGTCGGCGTACAAGTCGGCATGTGAGAAGAACGGCATCCAGTAACATCCCCTCCGCGCGTGCCGGCCGGCGCCGCCCGGCCGGCACGCGCGCACCCGAAACGAAGGAGACGCCGTGACCTCGGCATCCACTCTCGACGAAAAGCAAGCCCCCGCCCGCGAACCGGTGCTGTCGATCCGCGGGATCTCGAAGGGCTTCGGCGCGGTCCGCGCCCTCACCGACATCGACATGGATGTCTACGCCGGCGAAGTCGTGGCCCTGGTCGGCGACAACGGCGCCGGCAAGTCGACGCTCGTGAAGATCCTCGCCGGCGTCCACGGCGCCGACCACGGCACGATCACGTTCAACGGCGAAGCCGTCTCGATCCCCTCGCCGACCGCGTCGCGCGAACTGGGCATCGCCACCGTGTTCCAGGACCTCGCCCTCTGCGACAACCTCGACGTCGTCGCCAACCTCTTCCTCGGGCGCGAGCTCGGCAGCCTCGGCATGAACGAGGAGGCCATGGAAGAGCGCTCCTGGGAGCTGCTGCGGCAGCTCTCGGCCAAGATCCCGTCGGTGCGCATCGCCGTGGCATCCCTGTCGGGCGGCCAGCGGCAGACCGTCGCCATCGCCCGCTCGCTGATCGGCGAGCCGCAGATCGTCATCCTCGACGAGCCGACCGCCGCCCTGGGCGTCGCGCAGACCGCCGAGGTGCTGAACCTCATCGAGCGGCTGCGCGAGCGCGGGCTGGGCGTCATCCTGATCAGCCACAACATGGCCGACGTGCAGGCCGTCGCCGACCGCGTCGTCGTGCTGCGGCTGGGCCGCAACAACGGCGTGTTCCGCACCGCCGACGTCAGCTACGAAGACATCGTGGCGGCCATCACCGGCGCGACCGACAACCCCGTGAGCACCCGAAGCGCGGCGCACCAGACCGAGAAGGACGCACTATGAGCTCGCCAGCGACCCCCCAGACGACTCCCCAGCCGAAAGACAATTCGGCGCCCACGACCGTCGCCGCCGACCTGCAGGACGAGCGCCTCATGCGCAACGAAGGGGTGGGCGGTGCGATCCGGGCGTTCGGAACGCGCGTGCGCACCGGCGACCTCGGGTCGCTCCCGGTCTTCCTGGGCCTCATCATCATCTGGATCGTCTTCCAGGTGCTCAACCCGCGGTTCCTCTCGGCGACCAACCTCGTCGACCTCACCCTGCAGTGCGCGGCGTACGGCACGATCGCGCTCGGCGTCGTCGTCGTGCTGCTCGTCGCACAGATCGACCTGTCGATCGGCTCTCTCGCGGGCTTGGCCTCGGCCATCCTCGGCGTGACGTTCGTCAACTTCGGGTGGCCCGCCTGGGTGTCGATCCTCGCTGCGCTCGCTCTCGGCGCACTGATCGGCCTCTTCTACGGCGTGCTGTTCACGCGGTTCGGCGTTCCGACCTTCGTCGTGACCCTCGCCGGCCTGATGGGCTTCCTCGGCCTGCAGCTGTGGGTTCTGGGCCCGACCGGCACGATCAACCTGCCGTACAACTCGTGGATCGTTCAGTTCGCGACCTCGTGGTTCCTGCCGCCGTGGCTCGCCTACACGATCGCGGGGCTCGTCGTGATCGGCGTCGTGCTCAACGACATCGCCCGTACGAGGCGCCGTGCCAAGGCGGGCCTGTCGACGGGGTCGACCTCGCTGATCGTGATCAAGGCCGTCGTCATCGCGATCGTCGCCGGTGCGGCGATCGCGTGGCTGGCCACCAACCGCGGCGTCGCGGTGTCGTTCCTGCTGTTCCTCGTGCTCGTCGCGGTGCTCGCGGCGCTGCTGACCCGCACCCGGTGGGGCCGCTGGATCTATGCGGTCGGCGGCAACGAGGAGGCGGCCCGCCGCGCCGGCATCAACGTCAACATGATCTACATCTCGGCGTTGATGGTCGGCACGGTGCTGGCGACCCTCGGCGGGCTCATGCTCGCGGCGCGCCTGACCGCGGCGAGCATCTCGACCGGCGGCGGCACGACGAACCTCATCGCGATCGCGTCGGCCGTCATCGGCGGGACGAGCCTGTTCGGCGGACGCGGCTCGGCATGGTCGGCCCTGCTGGGCATCTTCGTGATCCAGTCGATCTTCAACGGCCTGACCCTGCTGAGCCTCGACTCGGATGTGCAGTTCATGGTCACCGGCGCCGTGCTGCTGATCGCGGTGATCATCGACGCGCTGTCGCGCCGCTCGCGCGCGAGCCACGGCACGGCCTAGTCCGATTCGCTCACCTCTTGATAACTCTGGCTTATCAAGAGGTGAGGCACGCGGCGCTCACCTCTTGATAACTCTGGCTTATCAAGGGGTGAGCGTTTCGCGGGGCGGGATGCCGCGGCATCCGTCCCCGCCACACCCGGCGCCGCGGCATCCGTCCCCGCGACACCCGGCAAACTCACGTGAATCTGTCGGGTGCACATCAATTCTGCGGTCAGGATCATGTGCACCCGACAGACTCATATGAGTTCGGCGTACCGCACGAGGTTCGGCGCGGCGACCTCAGCGCGCGAGGTTCAGTGCGCGAGCGCGGCGATCGGGTCGTGCAGCAGCTCGGCGAGCGCGGCCTCGGCCGCGCCGATCAGCAGCCGGTCGTCGGCGAGGGTCGCGAGGCGGATGTCGATGCCGTCGCCCGAGGTCGGCATCGACTGCGCGCGCACATCGACGAGAAGCCCCCGCAGATCGTGCGCGGCGAGGGTCGCGAGAAAGCCGCCCAGCACGAGCACCGACGGGTTCAACCCGTTCACGGCGTTGGCGAGGGCGGTGGCGAGGATGCGGCGCTGCCGCGTCACCTCGTCGGCCACGGCCGCATCGGCCGACGCTTCCAGGGCCGCGGCCAGCTCGGCCTCGTCGGCCGAACGCAGGCCGACGGCATCCAGCAGCCGTCGTCTGCTCACCTCGTCCTCGAGGGTTCCGACCGCGCTGCGGCGGTCGGCGTCGCTCGCGACGGCCGGACGGCTCTGCCCGAACTCGCCGGCGTAGCCGCCGGCACCGGTCAGCGCATGGCCGCCGGCGATGATCGCGCCGCCGATGCCGCTCGCGCCGCCATTGAGGTACACGACGTCGTCGACCCCGCGCGCGGCACCGAACAGGTGCTCGGCCACCGCGCCCATGTTCGCGTCGTTACCGACCACGACCGGCAGCTCCGTCGCGTCCGCGATGAGCGGGCCGAGCGCGGCATCCGCCCATCCCAGATGCGGAGCGACCCGCACCAGACCGTCGGCGGCGCGCACCGGGCCGGGCACGGCCACCCCGACCGACAGCACCCGCGCGTCGGCGAGCGGCCCGTCGCGCCAGGCGTCGATCTGCACGGCGATCAGGCGCGCGGTCTCTTCAGGCGTCAGCAGCTCGTCGCGCGCGATGCGCACACGAGCGCGGATGCCGCGGTCCAGACCCACCGCGGCGAGGGTGAGCGCATCGACCTCCGGGTTCGCGGCGATGACGACCGGGCGGGCGTCGGCGGCGACCACCGGGGACGGACGACCGACGCGACCGTGTGCGGCGGGCTCGCCCTCGAGCACGAGACCGGCGCCGGTCAGCTCGGTCACGAGGTCGCCGACGGTCGAGCGGTTCAGCCCCGTGCGGGCGGTGATCACCGCACGCGAGAGCGGCCCGTCCAGATGCACGAGCCGCAGCACGTGCGAGAGATTCGCCTCGCGCACACCGGTCTGTCTCACCCGACCACTGTAAAGGATTTGTTGTGCGAAGCGACGAACCAGTGGACACGGCGCGCAATCTGATATAGGTTGTCGTCAGCAACATTTGATCTCTGCGCCGCGAAGGAGCGTCATGGTCACCCCCACCCCCGCCGACAAGTTCACGTTCGGCCTCTGGACGATCGGCTACAACGGAACCGACCCGTTCGGCGGTCCGACCCGTCCCGCCCTCGACGTCGTGCACGCCGTCGAGAAGCTCGCCGAGCTCGGCGCGTACGGTCTCACGTTCCACGATGACGACCTGTTCGCGTTCGGCTCGACCGACGCCGAGCGCCAGACCCAGATCGACCGCCTCACGCAGGTGCTGGCCGACACCGGCCTGGTCGTGCCGATGGTCACCACCAACCTGTTCAGCCCGCCCGTCTTCAAGGACGGCGGCTTCACCTCCAACGACCGCGCGGTGCGTCGCTACGCGCTGCGCAAGGTGCTGCGCCAGATCGACCTCGGCGCCGAGCTGGGCGCCAAGACGCTCGTCATGTGGGGCGGCCGCGAGGGCGCCGAGTACGACGCGGCCAAGGACATCCGCCAGGCGCTCGAGCGCTACCGCGAGGGCGTCAACCTGCTGTCGGAGTACGTCATCGACAAGGGCTACGACATCCGCTTCGCGATCGAGCCGAAGCCGAACGAGCCCCGCGGCGACATCCTGCTGCCGACCGTCGGGCACGCGCTCGCGTTCATCGGCTCGCTCGAGCACCCCGACATGGTGGGCCTGAACCCCGAGGTCGGGCACGAGCAGATGGCCGGCCTGAACTTCGCCGCCGGCATCGCGCAGGCGCTGTACCACGACAAGCTGTTCCACATCGACCTGAACGGCCAGCGCGGCATCAAGTACGACCAGGACCTCGTCTTCGGCCACGGCGACCTGCACAACGCGTTCGCGCTGGTCGACCTGCTCGAGAACGGCGGCCCGAACGGCGGCCCGGCGTACGAGGGCCCGCGTCACTTCGACTACAAGCCTTCGCGCACCGAGGACGAGAACGGCGTCTGGGACTCGGCCGCCGCGAACATGCGCACGTACCTGCTGCTCAAGGAGCGGGCCGCGGCCTTCCGCGCCGACCCCGAGGTGAAGGAGGCCCTGGCCGCCGCACGCGTGCCCGAGCTGACCCAGCCGACCCTGGGCGAGGGCGAGGGCTACGCCGAGCTGCTGGCCGACCGGTCGGCGTTCGAGGACTTCGACCCGTCGGTGTACTTCGGCGGCAAGGGCTTCGGCTTCGTGCGTCTGCAGCAGCTGGCGACCGAGCACCTGCTCGGCGCGCGCTGAGGCCTGCGGTGGGGCACCGTGACGCGGCGCCCCACCCCGACCCGCCCGTGAGAGTGCAGCTGGTGGACGAGGAGTAGGGAAGCACCCGCTCCCTCGTCCACCCGCTGCACTTTCACCGAGAAGGACCCGACACGGGGAGAGGACAGACATGGCGCTGGTCGCAGGAGTCGACTCGTCGACGCAGTCGTGCAAGGTCGTGGTGATGGATGCCGCGACCGGCGAGATCGTGCGCCAGGGGCGCGGCACGCACCCCGACGGCACCGAGGTCGACCCGTCGGCCTGGTGGCAGGCGCTGCAGGCCGCGATCGCCGAGGCCGGCGGTCTCGACGATGTCGAGGCCTGGTCGATCGGCGGCCAGCAGCACGGCATGGTCGTGCTCGACGAGGCCGGCGAGGTCATTCGCCCCGCCCTGCTGTGGAATGACACCCGGTCGGCGGGTGCGGCATCCGACCTCATCCGCGAGTTCGGCGCCGACGAGCTCGCCGCCCGTACCGGCCTCGTGCCCGTCGCGTCGTTCACGATCACCAAGCTGCGCTGGCTGCGCGATGCCGAGCCCGAGAACGCCGCGCGCGTCGCCGCCATCGCGCTGCCGCACGACTGGCTGACCTGGCGACTGCGCGGCTTCGGTCCGGAGAACCCCGACTTCGGTGAGCTGGTCACCGACCGCTCCGACGCATCGGGCACCGGATACTGGGGCCCCGACGGCTACGACCGCGAGTTGTTCGTCGCAGCGCTCGGGCATGACGCGGTGCTGCCGCGCGTGCTCGGGCACGACGAGTGGGTGCAGGATGCCGCGGGCCGCCGCGTCGCGCCCGGAGCCGGCGACAACGCGGGCGCGGCGCTGGGCGTCGGTGCGGGCCCGGGCGACGCCGTGGTCTCGATCGGCACGAGCGGCACCGTCTTCGCCGTGAGCGGTTCACGCGTGATCGATGCGAGCGGCACCGTGGCGGGGTTCGCCTCGGCCGACGGAAACTGGCTGCCCCTGGTGGCGACGATCAACGCCTCGCGAGTGCTCGAGGCGATCGGACGCGTGCTGGGCGTCGATCACACCGGGCTCAGCGCGCTGGCGCTGGCGGCGTCACCGGGGGCGGACGGACTGCACCTCGACCCGTACTTCGAGGGCGAGCGCACGCCGAACCTGCCCGACGCGACGGCCACCCTGAGCGGGATGACGCTCGCATCGACGACCCGCGAGAACGTCGCCCGCGCCGCGGTCGAGGGGATGCTGGGCGGCCTCGCCTACGGGTTGCAGACGCTTCGCGACCTCGGCGTCGACGTGCAGCGCGCGCTGCTGATCGGCGGAGGCGCGCAGTCCGAGGCCGTGCAGCGCATCGCGCCGCAGGTGCTCGGGGTTTCCGTCGCGGTGCCCGCGCCCGCGGAGTACGTCGCGCTGGGCGCCGCGCGGCAGGCCGCCGGCGTGCTCGCGGCCTGAGCTCTTGCGCTCGCGCAGGCCCAGGCGCAGACCCACGCGCAGGCGTAGACCGCCAAATTCACATGAAACTGTCCCGTGCACACCAATCCTCCGGAGGTTTGGGGTGCACGGGACAGTTTGATGTACAGCGGGCGCGACTCGGCGCGCGAGTGCCCGGGTTCGGAGCCCTCACCAGTTGATGCTCCAGAAGCATCAAGACGTGAGCGCCCTCACCGGTTGATCAGCCAGGCTTATCAAGACGTGAGCGCAGCGAGAGGTGCTCCCGGCCGGCCGCGGGCCGCGGCATCCACCCGCCCTTCGATACGGTGAACCGTATGGGGGAACGCCGGCCGCTCTACGTCGAGATCCTGATCCGTGCCCCCATGGAGCGGGTGTGGGAGCTCACGCAGAACACCGACGAGCACCCGCGCTGGGACGCCCGGTTCTCGGCGATCATCCCGACGGGGCGTCGGGATGACGGGGCTCAGAAGTTCCGGTATGAGCTCGACCTCGGCATCCACACCATCCGCGGCACCGGCGTCTCGCTCGGCGAGAAGAGCCAGGCGGGCGGCGCGCGCACCTCGGCGCTGCTGTTCGACACCGACGACCGGCTCTCGCCGCTGGGCGCCGGCCGCGGCTACTGGCGCTACGTGCCCCACCCGGAGGGCGTGCGCTTCATCACCGGCTACGACTACGAACCCGGGTACGGCGCGATCGGGCGGGTGCTCGACCGGCTGCTGATCCGGCGCCTCGTGTGGCGCATGACGGCCTGGAGCTTCGACCGCCTGCGGCTGTGGGCCGAAGGCAAGGCCGAACCCGAGCAGATCCGGTGGTGGCGGTTCGGCGGGCCGCGCGCCCGCGCACGCAACTGCCTCTCCGAGCGCGAAGGGCGGTCGACCCGGCACGTGATGACCGACGCCCCCGAGGCCCTGACGCGAATCGAGGACCATGACTGACGGGAAGGCACCGGGCGTCTTCGCACGCGGCATCGGCGCCGACTTCGACAAGCTGCACCCGATGATGCAGAGGCGGTTCGGGGTGAGCGTCGCGAACGGGCGCGCGTGCGTCGGCACCGGCGTGATGCACGAGATCCGACGCAGCCCCTGGTGGGCACGGCCCTTTCTGCTGCTGGGCGCGACCCGCAACATCCTCTTTCCCGAATCGGGGTCGGAGGTGCCGTTCCGCATCGACAACTATCCGTACATCGACGACTACGGTCGCGAGACGGTGACGTTCATCCGCACGATGCAGGTGCGGCCCGGGCGACGGCGCCGCTTCGACGCGACCATGATCTACAGCGAGCGCCGCGGTTGCGTGGTCGACTACCTCGGCACGCACCAGCACCTGCCCGTCGACCTCGACCTGTCGGTGACCGAGCACGGCGGGCTGCGTCTGATCTCGGGCGAGCAGCGGTTCTACGAGGGGCCGATCGCGTTCCGCTTCCCCCTCATGCTCAGCGGCCGCGCCCACCTCATCGAGCACTACGACGACGAGCGCGGGTGCTACGTGATCGATCTCGAGGTGCGCAATCGTGTCGTCGGCCTGCTGTTCGGCTATCGCGGCGAGTTCACGTGCGAGTTCCCGGATGCCGCAGACATGCCGGTATCGCTGAAACCGTACCGCGAGGAGCGGCGCGAGTGACCGGCCCCTCCGCGAGATCGGTCTTCTTCGCGGCGCTCGGCCCGGCGGCCGACGGGCTGCGCCCGGAGTGCCGCGACTATGCGGCCGGACCGGTAGACCGGGTCGTCGGCGCGGGGGTGTTCGAGGTCGTCGGCAGCCGCTTCGGTCGGCTCGGGCTGCTGATGCGTCCGTTCGTCGGGCCGCGGCTGCTGATGACCGCGCACGGGTATGACGTGCCCTTCCGTGTCGAGAACCGCCTCGTCGAGACGGCCGACGGTGCGGTCGAACTGCACGCCACCCGCACCGTGCACTTCGCACGCGGAGACCAGGAGTTCGTCGACCTGCTGCGCGGGGGCGACGAGCCCGGCACGCTCACGAACGTGCTCGGTGACGCACGCCGCGTCGAGCTGCGGCTGCGGGTCTCGGTCACCGATGAGGGGTACCTTCGCCTGCGCTCCGAACGCGCGTGGCTGCGGCTGGCCGGACTGCGCATCCCTCTTCCGCGCGTGCTCTCCGTGCGCGTCGAAGTGACCGATGGCTTCGACACGGCGACCGGCCGGCAGACCGTCGCGGCTCGCGCAGCGAACCCGCTGCTCGGCACCGTCCTGGAGTACCGCGGGTCGTTCGTGTGGCGACGGGAGCCGTAGCGGCCACTCTCGATGTCAGACATAGGTAGTACAATCGCTGTATGCGAAGCGTGACCAAGCGCGAGCTCAATCAGAACACGGCGGCGGTCCTCGCTGAGGCCGCGTCAGCGGACGGCCTCGTCGTCACTGAACGCGGCAAGCCGCAGTGGCGCATCAGCGTCTTCCGCGAAGAGGAGTCGTCGCTCACCCGCCTCGAGAGCGAGGGCCGCTACACGCCACCGTCGGCCACCCCTGCACCGTGGCCGGAGACACCGGGCGGACCCGCGTACACCGACGCCGACGTCGAGGCCCTGCTCGACGAACTGCGCGGAGACCACTGACCGGTGGAACTCGTCTATCTGGACTCTTCGGTCGCCCTGCGCACGATCCTCGATGTGCCGGAACGCATGCGGCTCCAGTCATGGATGGCGCGTGCCGACACTGTCCATGTGTCATCCCGGCTCCTGCGCACCGAGATTGTTCGGGTGCTCCGGCGCGACTCGCGACCGTTGAGAGACGCAGCGCCCCTGCTCGACCGCGTCGGCCTGCTCGACATCACGCGAGAGACGCACAGCATCGCCGAATCCATTGAGCGCCACGTCAAGACCCTCGACGCGCTGCACGTGGCGACCGCGCTGCTCATCGGCGAGCCCGTGACCGTCGCGAGCCACGACAGCACGATGAAGAATGTCGCCGCGCACCTCGGGCTGGCGGTCGTCGACCCCGTCGAAGATTCTCCGCGAGGCTGAACAGGGCGAAGGACGGCTAGCGCGACGGCCCGGGTGAAGGTGCCGGACTCGGGCTCGGCGCCGCGCGCTTCGTCGCCTCCCCCTTCGACGGTGACGGCGGCGTTACCCGCGTCGCGTCATACTCGACCGCAGTGACGGAGGTCGCGCCGCGCAGCTCACCGAGCACGGACCGCATGCGCGTGGCGCGGGGGTCGGCCGTGGCATCCACCATCTTCGCGGTCGCGACGTAGGCGGTCAGGTGATGCGCGGCGTCGGTGACATCGCCCAGCTGAGCCCCCGGCGTGCCCGCCCGCTCGACGACCATGCTGCCCTCGCCGCCCACGCGCGCGTCGGATCCGCCGCCGGCCAGGCTCTGCACGACGTCATCGGTGTGCCGCAGCTGCACGCTCAGCGTCTCGTCGCCGACCGCCGCCTCGGTGGGCGAACCCGCGGTCGCCAGGAGCGGCACCTCGTACCCGCCCTGCACGGTGAGCCAGTCGGCGATCAGTCCGCCCTGCGAGTGCCCGAACAGGTAGACGCGCGCGCCGGCCGGAACCCCCGCATCCACCATCGCGGCCTTCACCGCCTCGTACGCCGCCGAGTCTTGCCCGAAGTACATCTGGAGGTTCGAGGTCATGTCCCACGGGTCCGTGCCGTCGGCGAGCGGCGAGAACTCGCGCGTCCCCGCGAGATACACGGCGTAGCGCATGGTGCCGTCGGGCATCGTGTACGTCTCGATGCGCACACGCGCGTCGTCGTGCGGAATGCGCCCGAGCGCGTCGGCGAGGCCGTCGGGCGAAGCCACATCGGCCTCGGTCGCCGTCCGTCGCACGCGCGCCGCGGCGCCGCTGGGCACCAGCCGCGAACCGGGCGCGATCGTGCCCGCGTGCAGCCGCCGGATCAGCGCCTGCGCGCCCTGCGCGATCTCGGGCAGCGCACCCGCCGCGCCCAGCAGCGCGAGCGCCGCGAGCGGCGACACCATCGCGGTCATCGCCCCCACCGCGGGAGTGCCGAGGTTGTCGTCATCGGTGAGCGCGGCACCGACCTCGAGGTCACGCGCGGCCGAGGCCTCGTCGGCGCGCGCGACGGCGTCGGGATGCCGCAGCCCGAACGCCAGCAGTGCCGTCGCCGCCCCCGCGACCCGCCCGGGGGTCGCCCGAATCGCGGCCCGCGCCCGCAGCTCGACCACCTCGTAGGTGTCGGCCGCCGCACGCAGATCGGCGGCGATGGCATCGAGGTCGTCGAGCTGCGCATCGGTGATCCACGATGACTGCTGGATCTCGTGCGCGGTCGTCCGCACCGGGCCGCCGATGGCGCCCAGCGCGTCGATGCGACGCGCCGCATCGCCCAGCCCATCGCGGGCGTCACGGACGCGCGCCGACAGCGCGGCACAGCGGGCGGCGGCCGCGCGCAGCGTCTGCGTGTCGACCGCGACCACCCCGCCGTCGCGGATGTCGATGTCATCGCTCATCACCCGGCTCCGGCGAGGGATGCCGCGCGCCCGGCCCGCGCGACGCGCAGGCTCTCGCACTCGTCGGCGAGCCGCGCCGCCAGCTGCGCCATCGCGTCGTCCCACGCGCCGATGCGCCGGCGGAACCGGCGCATCGTGTCGCACTCCCACGCGGTCGCATCGGCGATCGCGATGCCCTCCGCGCGCATCGCCGGCAGTGTCTCGACGACCTCCCAGAGTGCGGCCAGCGCGGCATCCAAGGTCGTCAGCACGGGGTCCATGCCTTCGAGGCTGACAGCGGCCGCGGCATCCCGAACCGTCTGCTCCCGGATCTGTGGACAACCCGCCGCGACGCCGACGGTGGGGAGGAACCGGCCCGAAATCCGGGGCCGCGGCATCCCGACTCACCAGAATGGAAGCATGACCAGTGGTTCCGCTCCGTTCCGGGTGGTGTTCGTCTGCACCGGGAACATCTGCCGCTCGCCGATGGCCGAGGTGGTGTTCCGCTGGTTCGCCGAATCGGTCGGGCTCGGCGACCGCGTGGTGTCGTCGAGCGCAGGTACCGGCGACTGGCACGTCGGCGAGCGCGCCGACCGACGCACCCTGGCGGCGCTGCAGCGACACGACTTCGACGCGTCCACGCACCGGGCGCGTCAGTTCTCGTACCGCGACTTCGACGACAACGATCTCGTCGTGGCGCTCGACACGGGGCATGAGCGCGTGCTGCACGAGTGGGCGCGCGACGACGAGGACGAGGCGAAGATCGCCCTGTTGCTCTCGTTCGACCCGAATGCGCACGGGGCGCTCGATGTGCCCGACCCCTACTATGCGGCTCCCGAGATGTTCGACGACGTGCTCGGTATGATCGAGAGTGCGTGCCGGGCGCTCTTCCGGCAACTCGAACCCGCGATCCGCGCCACCGATTGAGTCGTGGCGCGCCGGCCGGACGGGAGACCCGTGACCACTCTGCCCCCTCAGCCCCTGAGCCCTCTCGACGGCCGTTACCGCGACGTGGTCGCGGGCCTCGCCGAGCACCTGTCGGAGGCAGGCCTGAACCGCGCCCGCGTCGAGGTCGAGGTCGAGTGGCTGATCACGCTCACCGACCGTTCGCTGTTCGGCACGACGCCGCTCGCGGATGCCGACAAAGAGCGCCTGCGCGCGCTCTATGAGGACTTCGGCCAGGCCGAGATCGACTGGCTCGCCGCGAAGGAAGCGGTCACCCGCCACGACGTGAAGGCCGTCGAGTACCTCGTGCGCGACCGCCTCTCGACGCTGGGGCTCGACGTGGTCGCCGAGCTCACGCACTTCGCCTGCACGAGCGAAGACATCAACTCGACCTCGTACGCCCTCACCGTGCAGCGCGCGGTCACCGGTGTGTGGCTGCCCAAGCTGCGCGAGGTCATCGCCCGGCTGCGCGGCCTCGCCGTCGAGCACGCCGACGCACCGATGCTCTCCCGCACCCACGGGCAGCCGGCCACCCCCTCGACCATGGGCAAGGAACTGGCCGTGTTCGCGTGGCGCCTCGAGCGCGTGGCCGCCCAGATCGAGAGCGGCGAGTACCTCGCGAAGTTCTCGGGGGCGACCGGCACCTGGTCGGCGCATCTGGCCGCCGAGCCGTCCGTCGACTGGCAGGCGCTGTCGAAGGGGTTCATCGAGGGGCTCGGCATCGGCTTCAATCCGCTGACCACCCAGATCGAGTCGCACGACTGGCAGGTGGAGCTGTACGACCGCGCACGGCATGCCGGCGGCATCCTGCACAACCTGGCGACGGACGTCTGGACGTACATCTCACTCGGATTCTTCGCGCAGATCCCGGTGGCCGGCGCCACGGGCTCGTCGACGATGCCGCACAAGATCAACCCGATCCGCTTCGAGAACGCCGAGGCGAACCTCGAGATCTCGGGCGGACTGTTCACGACGCTCGCCTCGACGCTCGTGACCTCGCGCATGCAACGCGACCTGACCGACTCGACCACGCAGCGCAACATCGGCGTCGCGTTCGGGCACTCGCTGCTCGCGCTCGACAACCTCCTGCGGGGGCTTGACACCATCTCGCTGTCGCGCGAGGTGCTGCTGGCCGATCTCGACGCGAACTGGGAGGTGCTCGCCGAGGCCATCCAGACCGTGGTGCGCGGCGAGATCGCCGCCGGACACTCGTCGATCACCGACCCGTACGCGCTGCTGAAGGACCTGACCCGCGGCCACCGCGTCGGCGCCGAGCAGCTCGCCGAGTTCGTGCAGGGACTGGATATCTCGGATGCCGCGAAGCAGCGCCTTCTCGCGCTGACGCCCGCGACCTACACGGGCGTCGCCGAGCAGCTCGCGCGGGGCTAGGTTCTCGCGCGGCGGCTCGCGGACCCGGATTCCGTCGCGCTACTGAGATTCGCAAACGCGCATGAGAATCGCGGGCGCGAACGTCAAAAGCGACGGCGCGAGGAGAGAAGCCGCGTCGAGAACGGGCGCGAACGCAGGAAACGGGCGCGAACGCAGGAAAGAGGCGCGCGAGCGCAGGGGAAGCGGAGTGGATGCCGCGCCCAGGGCTCAGCGACCGGGCTGAGAGTCGCCCTCGGTCGAGCCGCCGTCGTCGGGCTTGCCCGCACCGGCCTGACCCGCACCGGCCTGACCCGCACCAGCCTGAGCCGCAGCATCCCGGCCCGCGGCATCCCGCGCCGCAGCCTCCCGCGCTGCGGCATCCCGCGCCGCAGCCTCCCGCTCAACGGCCTGATCCCGCGCGACGAGCACGGGCTTGTCGACGGGGTGCGCGATCTGGTCGGGCTGCACCACGAGCAGCAGCAGCGCGATGACGACGACCGTGACGACGAACGTGATGCCCGCGACGATGCCGCCCACGACGAGCGCGTGAGCCGATTCGCCGGGGTACCGCTTCTGGAAGAAGCCCATCGACACGAGGGTGACGACGCCGGCGAACAGCGCGGCGATGAGGGCGAGCCCGAGCAGCTGCGCGGGCTTCATCAGGTCACGACGGGTGGGGCGCTGGTCGCTCACGCGGCACCTCCGGATTGCTCATCGGACACGGCCGCGACCGGGTCCTTTCGGGGAGAGAAGCCGGCGATCCCGAGGTAGACGGCAGCGATCGCGGCGTAGGCGCCGAAGATCCCGACGCCGATGGTGATGCCGGTGAGGGTGAAGGTCTGGTGCGCCTCGGCGACCGTGTAGTTCAGGGCATAGCCGGCCGGCACGCACAGCAGGGCGAGCGCGAGCACGACGCCCAGGGCGCCGACGAAGATCGCGTCGCGCGCTTCGGACCGGGTGGATGCCGCTTCGGCACGTCGATCGCGCAGCCCGATGATGCCTTCGACCACGCCGATGAGCACACCCCACACGGCGATCAGCACGAAGAACGTCGTGTCGCTGCGCAGCGTCGCGACGCCCGCGACCATGCCGGCTACGAGGTCGATGGCGCCGAGCAGCACGATGCGGCCGCGACGTCCGGACGGGTAGACGATCCATGCGGCGGCGATCAAGATGAACGCGCTCAGGATCGCGAACCCGCTGAACACCGACAGGCCGAGCGCCGCCGAGTGGTCGGACGAGAACGTGATCATCGCGGCGGCGATCGCGGCAACGACCGCGCGCGCGATCTGCAGGTGGCGCACCTCGAACGGGCGGCGCGCGGCGGAGGCAGAAGACACGGCGGATCCTCGAGGGAAGGGGCTCGCAGAGCGCGAGACGGACTCCACCAGTCTAAGTCGTGCGCCGCGACCGGGGGTTCAGCAAGAGATCAGGCCAGTGCGTGCTCGAGGTCGGCGACGAGGTCGCCCGCATCTTCGAGCCCGATCGACAGCCGCACGATGTCGGCGCCGGGCCGCGCGTCGGGCGCGACGTGCCGGTGGCTGATGGCGGCCGGATGCTGCACCAGCGAGTCCACTCCCCCGAGCGAGACCGCATGCGTGAAGATCCGCAGGCGCGAGGTGAACCGCTCGGCGGCGTCGTATCCGCCACGCAGTGCGATCGAGACCATGGCGCCCGGCCCGCGCAGCTGCGTGCCGAGGACGCCGGTGGTGTCTTCGTCGGGATAGTAGACGTGCGAGACGGCGGGATGCCGCCGCAAGAACGCCGCCACGGCGCGCGCGTTCTCCTGCTGGGCGCGCATGCGCACCGGCAGGGTCGTCAGTCCGCGGTGGAGGAGGTATCCGGCCAGCGGATGCAGCACCGACCCGGTCGCCGTGCGCACCCGGCGCAGCGCGATCGCGGTCTCGGCATCGCAGGCGATGGCGCCGGCGATCACGTCGCCATGTCCGCCGATGTACTTCGTCGCGCTGTGCAGACTCAGGCGCGCCCCGTGCGCGAGCGGATTCTGCAGCACGGGAGTTGCGAACGTGTTGTCGACGAGCACCGGCACCGCCCCCGCCTGGGCGACGACCGCCGCGATGTCGACGAGGTCGAGGGTGGGGTTGGCGGGGGTCTCCATGATGACGAGGCCGGTGTCGGGGCGGATCGCCCGGCCCACGGCATCCACTCCACAGAACGTGTGCTCGATGCCCAGCAGCTCTCCCGCGAGCAGCGAGTCGGTGCCGCCGTACAGCGGACGCACCCCGACCACGTGCCGCTTGCCGGTCGCCGCACACAGGGCGAGTACCGCGGCAGTGACCGCGGCCATGCCCGACGCGAACGCCACGGCCTCGTCGCCGCCCTCGAGGGCGGCGAGCGCCTGCTCGAAGCGGGCGACCGTCGGGTTCCAGAGGCGCCCGTAGACGTTGCTGCCGTCTTCGGGCGGACGCCGCCCACCTGTGAGCGCCTCGTATGAGTCGCCGCCGCGCTCGATGTCGGGCAGCGGGTTGGTCGACGACAGGTCGATCGGCAGCGCGTGCACGCCGAGCTCGGCGAGCCCCTCGCGCCCCGCGTGCACGGCCACGGTGTCGGGGTGGAGATCGGGCTCGCTCATGGGACAACGATATCCGGGGGCGGATGCCGCGCCCCGGCGACCGCGTCACACCGTGACACCCGGCATCCCGGCCCACCTGCCGCACGGCGGGCCGGCATCTGTCGCTCCTGCACGGTCGCCGCGCCACCCGTGCGCAACAGCGACAGATCTGCGCGCCTCCCCCGGGACTTCGCTCCCACGGTCGGCGGATGACGAAAAACGACATCACGTTACCGCCGTCGTGCGGGCTGCCGTCGGGCCCTCCTACTGTCGCGTCATGACATCCCTCTCCCCGCGCTCGCGCGTCCTCATCGAGGCCGACGAGACCGTCCCTGCCGATGCGCTGTTCGTCGAGGCGCGCTTCCACTCCCCGGACGGCGAGTGGTCACCGGCCATCCCCGGCGCCGTGCTCGCGACGCTCGACAACGGAGTGCTCGCCGGGCGGCCGCGGCCCGACGCCGGCCGGTTCCCGTTGCCCGACCCCGACACGCTCGCAGACACGCTCAGCCGATGGGGCGCGGATCCCGAGCGCCCCGTCGTCGTGTATGCCGTCGACCCCGACGACGCGAAGACGGCCGCCCGCGGGTGGTTCGTCTTCCGCAACGCGGGCCTGCGCGACGTCCGAGTGCTCGACGGCGGCGCAGCCGCCTGGAGTGCCGCTCGACGCGCACCGGCGCCGGCCGGAACGCCGGCCGCGGTGCCGGCCGACGTCACGCCAATCGACACCGCGCAGGCTGCCGAGTTCGGCCGGACGGCGACCCTCCTCGACGCCCGCCCCCACCGCGCGTTCGCCGAGGGGCACATCCCCGGGGCCACCAGCGCTCCGGGTGGCGAGGTCTTCGACGACGGGCGCCTGCTGCCGCCCGAGCGCCTTGTGCAGTGGGCTGCCTCGGTGGGCGTGCGGGGCGGTGCGCCGGTGGCCGCGTACTGCGGCGGCGGCGTCGCGGCCGCCGGCACGGTCTTCGCGCTGGCGGCCCTCGGGATCACCGCCCCGCTGTACGTCGGCTCGTGGTCGCACTGGTCCAGACAGGGGCTGCCTTCCGAGGCCTGACCCGGGTCAGAGGAAGTACTCGGGGTCGTCGAGCGGGTCTTCGAACTCACGCAGGATCCGATACACCTCCGACTCCAGGGCGATGAGCTCGGGGTCGCCGTGCAGCCGCGGGCGCGCGGCCCGCACCGGCAACTCGGCCCGGATGCGCCCGGGTCGCGCAGAGAGCACCACGATCCGGTCGGCCAGGTACACGGCCTCGCCCACATCATGCGTGACGAACACGACGGTGCGGCGCTGCTCGGACCAGAGCTCCAGCAGATCCTCCTGCAACTGGACCCGAGTCAGGTGATCGAGCGCTCCGAAGGGCTCGTCCATCAGCAGCACGTCCGGCTCCTGCGTCAGTGCGCGGGCGATTCCCGCCCGCTGCCGCATCCCGCCCGAGAGCTCCGCCGGATAGCTCTCGACGAAGTCGCCGAGTCCCACGCGCACGAGCTGCCGCCGGGCGCGCCCCTCCCGTTCTCGGCGCGGCACCCCCGCGATCTCCAGAGGCAGGGCGACATTGCGCAGCACCGTCCGCCAGGGGTACAGCGCGGCATCCTGGAACACCACCCCGACATCGGGCCGTGGCGCCTCGACGGTCTCACCGCCGAAGGCGACCCGCCCCGCGTCGGGGCGCTGGAGGCCGGCGAGCAGCTCCAGCAGGGTGCTCTTGCCGCAGCCACTCGGGCCCAGAAGCACGAGGAACTCGCCGTCCTGCACCTCGAGATCGATGTCGTCGAGCGCGAGGGTGGTCCGTGCCGCCGATTCGAACCGGCGCGTGACGCCCGAGACGGTGAACACGGCGCTCATCATTCACCCGCCGTCTGGGGGTCGGGGTACGTGAAGGGCTTCACGAACTCCTTCGGGATGAAGTCGAGGTCGACGTACTTGCGCGTGTCATACCGCTCCTTCTGGTGACCGACCTCGATCTCGATGTCCTGGCTGGCGTCGATCGCGTCGAGATCAAGGTTCGCGTTGTCCTCCCAGATCACGTCCTCGAGGGAGATCGCCTTCGCCACGGCGTCGGGGTTGATCGACGGCAGATGCTTCTTCAGCCACGGGAGGTACTCGTTGTAATGCGCCTTCGCGTAGTCATACGACTCGTAGTAGGCCTTCAGTGTCTTGCGCAGCAGCTCGGGCTGGTCGGCGATGGTCTTCGTGCCGGCGATGAGATCACCCGTCTGATAGGTGGGCAGGTACTCCCAGCCGCGCGCGAGCGTCGTCGTGGTCCCCTCGATCTCGCCGAGGGCGGCGAAGGGCTGATGGATGATCGTCGCGTCGACGCGGCCCGTCGTGACGGCGCCGTACGCCGTCTCGTTCACGCCTGATGCGACCGTCGTCACATCGGACGCCGACAGGCCGTGCGCCTTGAGGATCTCGAGCGCGTACGTCTCCATCCCCGATCCCGCGACCGCGATGCCGACCGTCTTCCCCTTGAGGTCTTCGATGCTGTTGATGCCCTTGCGCGCGATCAGCCAGAAGGGCCCCTTGGTGCGGAATCCGGCGCCGACGATGCGGATGGGGGCGCCGGATGCCGCGGCCCGCAGGTGGCTCGTGGTCGGGCCGAAGGCGATCGTGACGTCGCCGGCTCCCGCGGAGACGACCGTGTCGTCGGTCTGGACCCAATCGACCGTGAGCCCGTTCTTCTTGAAGATGCCGTGCTCCTCGCCGTACCGCAGGGGAAGCTGCGAATACTCGGTGGCGTCGGGCAGGCGGACGGTCTGCAGCCCGTCCGCGGGGGCCGCCTCGGCGGCGGCGCAGGATGAGAGGGCCAGGGCGGTTGCCGCGGCGAGGACGATCGCGCCGAGCGCGCGTGCAGGTCGGAACATGGTGACTCCTTGGTGTGGTGGTGCAGTGGGTCAGCGGTGCTTCCAGCGAAGGAAGAACCGTCGTTCGAGGGCGTTCACGATGCCGATGATCGCGACCGCGAAGAGGGTGACGTAGATGATGAGCGCGAACAGGCTCGGAGTGTCGTAGAGCCCGACCGCACGTTCGACGAGGTAGCCCAGGCCGCCGGTGGAGGCGACCATCTCGGCGAAGATCGTGATCACGAGGATGCCGGCGGCCTCGATCCGCACGGCCGTCACGATCGACGCCGTGGCCGAGGGCAGGATGACCTTTCGCACGATCTGCGCACGGGTGGCGCCGGCCGCCCGCGCGACCTTGACGTGCTTCTCATCGACGTTCTTGATGCCGGCCATGGTGTTGAACAGCGGCACGAACAGCGAGAAGAGGAACACGACCGCGATCTTGTGGCCGATGCCGAGGCCCAGGTAGAGCGTGAGCAGCGGAATCAGCGTGACCTTCGGCACCGCGTACACGGCGCTGACGAACGGGCTGAAGAACTGCTCGGCCCTGCGTGCGAGCCCGAACCAGATCCCCAGCAGTACGCCCACCGTGACGCCGAGCGTCGTCCCCACGACGCCTGCGAACAGCGTGATGCCCGTGTGCAGCAGGAGGTCCTGCTCGGTGAACAGCACCGGGAACTGCGCCAGGACCTGCGTGGGCGAGGCCAGGTACACCGCGGGGACCGTGTGGCTGTCGACCAGCCACTGCGCGAAGGTGAGCAGTGCGACGACGACGAGAACCTGGCCGAGCACCCGGGTGACGGCGGCGCGGCTGACCGCCGGAGTGCGCCGGCGCGCGCTCGGTGCGGCCGCCACCCTCTCAGCCGTCGCCGCCGTCATGCCGCATCGCTCTCGGCCAGGCCGCCCGGTGTCGGGACGAGCGCGTCGTCGGCGGTCCCGAGGTTGCCGGCGAGCGTGTCGGACTCGTACTCGGTGCGGAAGATCCCGCGCTGCTGCAGGAGCGGAACGACCTGATCCACGAAGGCGTCGGCGGGACCGCGGTGATACGGCGGGAACACCTGCACGCCGTCCAGCACCTGCTCCTCCAAGTGGGTTTCCAGCCACTGGGCGATGTATGCGGCATCCCCCACCACCGCGCCCTGCGCGTACCGGTGGTTCACCGTGAACCGGTACAGGTCGGCGAGCGTCAGGTCCTCGCCGAGGGTCGGGATGACGACATCCTTCAACCACAGTCGATCGTCGTCCTGCAGGCGGTGCTGCCCGGCGATTCGCGTCGACTGGTCGCCGACCAGATCCTTGAGCGTGTCGGGGCCGACCGTGTCGAAGTCGATCAGCGCGGTCACACGCTCGTTCTCGTCGATCTCGCGGAGGTCGAGGCCGAACGCCCGCGAATACGCGGCGGGGAGCTGCGTGGTCACCTGGAACGCCTGGATCTCGCGGAACTTCTCGCGCGCCTCCCGTCGTGTGCCGCCGATGAACGGTGTGATGCCGGGAATGATCTTGAACGCCTCCGGGTCGCGCCCGAGTGCCGCGATGCGATCTTTGTGGGCACGGTACTGCCGGCGGCCGCCCTCGAGGCCGAAGTACGGCGAGAACCGCACATGCGCGAGCTCGGCCCCGTACGCCAGCGACTCGCCGGAGGTTCCCACGTGCACGTTGGGGATCTGCGCCTGCACGGGCGGCGGCGCGTTGAGCGGCCCGCGCACCGAGAAGAAGTCGCCGCGGAAGTCGATGCGCCGCCACGATCCCGGACGCACGAGGGTCCCGCCCTCCTTGTCATCGAGGATGAAGTCGCGATCCCAGCTGCCCAGCAGCTGATTGAGCGCGACGGTGAACTCGCGGGCACGCGTGTACTTGGTCTGCTCGGTCGGGATGTTCTCGCCCTCGTAGTTCAGCTCGGGTCCGCCCGACCGGTCGATGCCGAACACGATGTTGAGCGCGGCACGGCCGCGCGAGAAGTTGTCGAGTGTCGCGATCTGCCGCGCGACCGTGAACGGGTGCTCGAACGACGAGTTCACCGAGATGAGGAATCCGACGTTCTTCGTGACCGCGGCGGCGAAACCGCCGAACACGTTGCTGTCCCAGCGATGGATGCGCTGCACGCTGTCGGGTTCGCTGCCCAGCGAGCTGCCCGCGAAGATGTAGTCGAGCTTGCCGCGCTCGGCGATGCGGGCGATGTCGGTGATCACGCTCGGATCGATGAGTCCCTGATTGTTGGCCTCGGGCAGTCGCCAGGCCCGCAGGTCCCAACCCGTGCCGTACGCGGCCAGTCCGATCCGCAGCTTCTTGCGCGTGTGAGCGGTCATGTCCTTCTCCCGTCGTGAGGTGTGAGCTGCGAAGCTAGCCCCACGTCCGACAGGGTCGCGAGCAGTCGTGTCACGCGATGCGTCACTTCGTCATCGGGCGCCTCGCGATGAAATGTGCGCAGGCGGATCGTCATATTCGGCGACCGGCCTACGATCGGGGCATGCGCATCTTCCTCGCCGGGGCGTCCGGCGTCATCGGCCGGCGCCTCGTGCCGCTGCTGCGGGTCGCCGGGCACGACGTCGCGGGACTCACCCGCACCAGCGAGAACGCCGCGATCATCGCCGAGCTGGGCGCGAGCCCCGTCGTGTGCGACGTGTACGACGCCGCGGCGCTCACCCGCGCGGTCGCCGAGTACCAGCCCGATGCGGTGCTGCACGAGCTCACCGATCTGCCCGACGACGCCGCGCAGATCGAGGCGTACCGTGCCCGCCACGCGCGCATCCGCATCGAGGGCACGCACAATCTGCTCGCGGCCGCGCGGGCCGCGGCGACCGCACGCGTCCTCGCCCAGAGCGTCGCGTGGCCGATGCCTCCGGGGCCCGGTCAGGAGTCGGTCGCCGAGCTCGAGCGCTCGGTGCTCGCCGCCGGCGGCGTCGTGCTGCGGTACGGCCAGTTCTACGGTGAGGGCACCTACCACCCCGACACGGTGCCGACTGAGCCGCGCATCCAGATCGACCGCGCCGCCGAGCAGACCGTCGACGCGCTGACCGAACCCACCGGTGTGCTCGAGCTCACCGACGACGGAATGCGCCGGCTCGCGGCATCCATCGACTGAACATTCCCCCGTGACGCTGTGTTTCACGGGTGTGACGCTCTCCGTCACGACCGGTGCGAACGCGGGCGGGCGTCCGTACCGTCACCATGCATGAGCATTCCTGCAACCTCCGAGCCGATCGGCTTCGCGTCGCTCGGCTCGGACGAGTTCAAAGCCCTGTTCCGCGGACACCCGGGTGGCGTGGCCGTCGTGACGGCCGACGCCGGCGACGGGCCGGTGGCGCTGACCGCCACCTCGGTCGCGTCGGTGAGCGCATCGCCGCCCCTGCTCGTGTTCTCGGTGTCGCAGCTGTCGTCGGCGTCATCGGTGCTCGTGCGCGCCGACACCGTCGTGGTGCATCTGCTCGACGCCGATGACCTGTCGCTCGCCCGGCTCGGTGCGACCAGCGGTGTCGACCGGTTCGCCGACACCGACCGCTGGTCGCGGCTGATCACCGGCGAGCCGGTCTACGCGGACGTGCGGGCGTGGGTGCGGTGCGCGGTGATCGGGAGGATGGATGCCGGCGGCTCGACGGTGATCGCGGCGCACGCCCTGCAGGCGCAGGTGACGCGGGATGCCGCAGACGGCGGCGCGCTCGTGTACCACGACCGATCTTGGCACCGCCTCGGCGCGCACTCGCGGATCGAACTCAGCGCGTAGCGGCGGCGCGACCTCGCGAGGTCGCACGTGTTCTCGCGAGGTCGCACGTGTTCTCGCGAGGTCGCATGTGTTCTCGCGAAGTCGCATGTGTTCTCGCGAGATACGGCGCGACCTCGCGAAGTTCGGTGCGACCTCGCGAGATACGGTGCGACCTCGGCGGGCGGGGACGCGGCGCGCAAGAATGGGGAGGCGAACCGAGGAGGTCCCCATGTACGGAGCCGTCATCCACGCACCGGGCGATGTGCGCTACGAAGAGCGCCCCGATCCCACGATCGAGAAGCCGACCGACGCCGTGATCCGCATGATCGCGACGTGCGTGTGCGGGTCCGACCTGTGGACGTACCGAGGCCTCAACCCGATCAAACGCCCGCTGCACATGGGCCACGAGTATGTCGGCGTGATCGAGGAGATCGGCTCCGACGTGCAGACACTGAAGCCCGGCGACGTCGTCGTCGGGTCGTTCATGGCCTCGGACGGCACCTGCGAGATCTGCCGAGCCGGGTACCCGTCCCGCTGCGTGAACGTGGTTCCGATGGGTTCCTTGGGCGCCCAGGCCGAGCGGTTGCGCGTGCCGTGGGCCGACGGCACGCTCGTCGCGGCCGACGGGGATCCCGATTCCGACCTCATCCCGTCGCTGCTGGCCGCGTCGGACGTGCTGGGCACCGGCTGGTTCGCCGCAGAAGCCGCCGCCGTCGAGCCGGGCAAGACCGTTGTCGTGGTCGGCGACGGCGCCGTCGGACTGCTCGGAGTGCTCGCCGCCAAGGCGCGCGGCGCCGAGCGCATCATCGCGATGAGCCGGCACGCCGACCGGCAGCAGCTGGCACAGCGGTTCGGCGCGACCGACATCGTCACCGAGCGCGGGGACGAGGGCGTCGAACGCATCAAGGAGATGACGGGCGGCCTCGGCGCGCACAGCGTCATCGAGGCGGTCGGCACGCAGGAGTCGATGTTGCAGGCGATCCGCTCGACACGGGCCGGCGGGCACGTCGGCTTCGTGGGCGTCTCGCACGGGGTCTCGCTGCCGGGCGACCTGCTGTTCTCCAGCGAGGTGCACTTGTTCGGCGGACCGGCGCCCGTACGGCGCTATCTGCCCGACCTCATCGATCGCATCGAACGCCGCGAGATCGAACCCGGGCTCGTCTTCGACCTCACGCTCCCGCTGTCGGAGGTCGCCGAGGGCTACCGCGCCATGGACGAGCGGCGCGCGATCAAGACGCTGCTGATGCCGTAGCCCTGTGGAACGCCAGGCGCGACACCCCGCGGGGCTGTGTGAACCGGAAGTTCAATACCGAAAAACACTGTGTCGCGCCCCGCGCCTCGCGCCGCACACCCGAACCCGCGCCGCGCACCCGCGCGCCCCGCGCGAGGGTGTGCCCGCGGCATCCCGAGCAGACGATGATGGAGGGATGAGCTCCTCCCCGTTCGACGACATCACCGAAGCCGAGCTGCGCCGCATCGGCGGCATGAAGTGGTCGGCACTCCCCGATGCGATCGGCGCGTTCGTCGCCGAGATGGACTTCGGCACCGCCCCGGGCGTGCGCAGCGCGCTGCACGAGTGGGTCGACGGCGGTCTGTTCGGCTATCCGCCGAGCGGGCTCGTCGAGGCCATGACGCAGGCGTGCGCCGACTGGCAGCGCGATGCATACGGGTGGGACGTCCCCGTCGAGCGCGTGCGCCCGCTCGCCGACGTGCTCTCGGGGCTGTCGGCGGTGATCGAGCTGTTCACGACGCCGGGCAGCGCCATCGTGCTGCCGACACCCGCGTACATGCCGTTCCTCACCATCCCGGCCGTGCATGGGCGGGAGGTCATCCAGGTGCCGATGCTGCGCGACGACGCCGGCTGGCACCTCGACCTCGACGGCATCGACCGCGCATTCGCAGCCGGCGGCGGGCTGCTCGTCATGTGCAACCCGCACAACCCGATCGGCAAGGTCTACACGCCCGACGAGATGCTCGCCGTCGCCGAGGTCGTCGAGCGGCACGGCGCGAAGGTGTTCTCCGACGAGATCCATTCGCCGCTGGTGTACCCCACCGCGCAGCACGTGCCGTACGCATCGGTGTCGGCGGCCGCGGCATCCCACACCGTCACGGCGACCTCCGCCTCGAAGGCCTGGAATCTGCCCGGCCTGAAGTGCGCGCAGCTGATCCTGTCGAATGATCGGGATGCCGCAGCCTGGGCCGACAACCGCCGGTCGATGACCGCCGAGCACGGCGCCAGCAACCCGGGCCTCGTCGCCAACACCGCCGCCTACACGGACGGGCGCGGGTGGCTCGCCGACGTCGTCGGATATCTCGACGGCAATCGCACCCTGATGAGCGAGCTCGTCGCCGAGCACCTGCCCGGTGTGCGCTACCTGCCCCCGGAGGGCACCTATCTCGCGTGGCTCGACTGCCGAGAGCTGCAACTGGGCGACCACCCGGCCGAGTTCTTCCTCGAGCAGGCGAAGGTCGCCGGCACCGACGGCGCCCTGTGCGGCGAGGCGGGCGCAGGCTCGGTGCGCTTCAACCTGGCGATGCCGCGGCCGCTGCTGCGCACCGCCGTCGAGCGCATGGGCGCAGCGCTGGCCGCGCGGTAGCGCGAGGCCCGCCGCTCAGCGCACGCGGCGGCCGTGCGCGAGATCGAGCAGGTGCGGCAGTACATCGCCCTCCCGCAGACCCGAGTGCTCGTGCTCGCTGGTGATCCACGGCGTCACGCCCGGCAGCAGCTCGAGCGTCTCGAGCGAGTATTCGACCGGCACGTAGAGGTCGTTGACGTAGACGGCCGCCGCGCCGTGCGCGCCCGAGGCGCGCAGCGCGTCGGCGTCGTACACCCGCGGCCACTCGTGCTCGGCCAGGGCGAGGGTGACGTCCTTCCACGGCCGGAACCCGGGCACCGTGTCGAGCCACTCGCGGCGCACGTGCTCGCCGGTCAGCAGCGTCACGTCCTCGCGGAAGTCATCGGGCTCGACGCGGTCGGCCGACCAGCTCGTGGCGTAGCCGTCGGCATAGCTCGACTCGTGGAACACCATGTACAGCGGATTGCGCGTGCCGTACGGCAGCGCGGCGGCCAGATCGTGCCGGAACGCGTTGGTGTGCGGCTCTTCGTCGAGCAGGTGGTGGAGCGTCTGCCATCCGTGGTTGCTGCCCAGCAGCATCCCGAGCGAACGCAGCCGCGAGGTCGCGACGACCTCTCCGTCGGGTAGCACGATCTTTCCCGCGTCGGTGAGGTCGGCGAGGCGCCGCACGGTGTCGCGGTGATGCGGGAAGCGCCGGTAGTAGCGCTCCGACCCGTCACGCAGCTTGTCGTACGTGAGCGCGTAGACCTCGTCGGGGTGACGGCCGATCGCCGACAGCCCGCCCGTGAAGAACACCTCGCGCAGCGACGAGGCGTCGGTCGACAGGTAGGCGAGCGTCGTGAAGCCGCCGAACGACTGGCCCAGCACGCTCCAGGTGGTGGCCCCCAGGTGCTCGCGCAACGCCTCGCAGTCACGCACGATGCCGTCGGCGCGCAGGTGCGTGATGTACTCGGCGAGTTCGTCGGTGCCGCGGGCGAGGTCGGCGTCGCCGATGGGCGTCGAGCGACCGGTGCCCCGCTGGTCGATCATCACGACGCGGTAGTGCTCGAGCGCGGCATCCAGCCACGACGGCGCCACCGGCGCGTGATACGGACGCGGCGCCTCGCTGCCCGGGCCGCCCTGCAGGTAGACGAGGTACGGCAGGTCCGCACCTCCCTCGCGCGCGATGACCGCGGCGTACACCTCGATCGTGCGGGTGTCGGTGTCGTCACCCCAGACGAGCGGCACGGTGAGGGTGTGGTCTTCGACGGTGAGGTCCTGCAAGCGACGCGTGGTGACGGCCATGCCGTCGAGTCTATTCGGGCTTCCACCGGTGGACGGATGGGGATGGATGCCGCCGCCGGCGTCTCCCGGGCGGGGTTAGTGTCGGGGAATGACCTCTTACGACGTGGCGCAACTGGGCGGACTCGACACATGGCTGCAGGCGGGCGACCGCCCCGGCAAGCAGTTCGTCGACAAGCTGATCCCGACGCAGTACATCGGCGTCTCGGCCAATGCGACGGCCCCGGGCGACCAGTCGCCGTTCTGGCACTCCCACGACCGGATCGAGGAGGTCTACGTCTTCCTCGGCGGCGTCGGGCAGATGGGTCTCGACGACGAGGTCGTCGACGTGCAGCCGGGCACGGTCGTCCGCGTCGGGCAGGGTGTCATGCGCATCCTGCGCGCGCTGCCCGACAGCCCGGAAGACCTGCGGTGGCTGTGCATCCGCGCCGGCGGCGACACCCTCGAGAACGTCGGACACGACGGCGCGCTCGACCGCGAACGCCCCGCACCCTGGGCCGAGTAGCGCGTGGCGAAGGCGGTCGTCCTCGGCGTCAGCGGGATGACGGGGCGTGCGATCGCGCGCGAGCTCGTCGACGCGGGGTGGGATGTCGCGGGCACGGGTCGTGATCCGGAGCATTTCCCCGCCGAGCTCGGGGCGTCGGGCGTGGACTTCGTGCGCTCGGACCGCGGCGACGCCGCCGACCTCGACGCGGTGCTGGCGGGCGGCGCAGACCTGGTCGTCGACTGCGTCGCCTACACGGCCGCGCACGCGCAGCTGCTCGTCGAACGCGCCGCAGGCCTGGGCGCGATCGTCGCCCTGTCGAGCAAAGCCGTCTACGTCGACGCGCACGGCTGCCACTCGAACAGCGACGATCCGCCCGACTTCGGCGGGCCGGTCGTCGAGACCACGGCGACTCTCGAGCCCGACTTCTCCGGCGAGTACCAGTCGCGGCTCGGTTACGGCACGAACAAGGTCGCGATGGAGCAGACGCTGCTGGCGGCATCCTGTCCCGTCTCGATCCTGCGCCCGTCGCGCATCCACGGACCGGGATCGTCCCGCCCGCGCGAGTGGTTCGTGGTGCGGCG